>Ga0105046_10000859_pt1 | contig 44618 bp, 39 predicted proteins | sample MAT03_FD_78385 | JGI IMG/M metagenome (GOLD analysis project Ga0105046, IMG submission 78385) | Freshwater microbial communities from Lake Fryxell liftoff mats and glacier meltwater in Antarctica - MAT-03 (megahit assembly) | ecosystem: Environmental > Aquatic > Freshwater > Ice > Liftoff... | reverse complement strand
CGAGCGTCTTGGTCGTGAGCACGCCGACCCGACCGGTGCGGCCCGTGCGCGGAATCGTGACGCCCTTGAGCGCCGGGTGATTCTTCACCTCGTCAGCCGTCTCGCCGTGCACGGTCTGCCACAGCAGCTCGCCCTTGTTCATGTCGATGGCCGAAATCGTACCCCATGGCGGACGGATGATCGGCAGATTGTCGATCGCCAGACGCCCGGCACCCTCGCCGCCGGCGCCGTTGATCCAGTCCATGTTCGACCGCTTCGGGTCGCGCACCATGGCGAGGGCCGTGGCCTCGTCCTTCGAGTAGATGTAGACGATGTTGGTCTCGGGATCGATCGACCCGCCCTGCCAGTTCGGGCCGCCGGTCGAGCCCGGCAACTGCAGGGTGCCCCGCTTCCCTGCCTCGCGGTTCAGTTCGGACGGCGGCTCCCACATGCTGCCCATGCGCCAGCCCTTCACGAACTCCTCGGCCTTGGCCTTGAGCTCGGGGGTGAAGTCGAGCAGGTCTTCCATCTTCACGCCCTGCCGGCCGAAGGCCGGGGGCTTGCTCGGAATCGGCTGCGTCGGCGCGTACCACTCGCCCGGCAGATCGCCCTTGGGCACGGCGGTTTCGACGATCGGCCACACCGGCGTGCCGTTGGTGCGATCGAACGCGTAGAGGTAGTTCTGTTTGGTCGGCGCGATCACAGCCTTGATCGGCTTGCCGTCGACGGTGAGGTCGGCCAGGATCGGCGCGCTCGGCATGTCCCAGTCCCAGATGTCGTGATGCGTAATCTGGTAGTGCCACGCGCGCTTGCCGGTCTTCACGTCGAGCGCCACGAGCGAGCTCGAGTAGAGGTTGTCGCCTTGGCGATGCCCGCCGTAGTAGTCCCCCGTCGGCGCTTCGACCGGCACATAAACCAGGCCGAGCTGTTCGTCGGCCGACATCTGGGCCCACGACCCGGCGTTGCCGGTGTAGGTCCACGACTCGTTGAGCCACGTTTCGTTGCCCGGCTGCCCATGGCCGGGAATGGCGATGAACGTCCAGAGTTTCTTGCCGGTGCGGGCATCGAAGCCGGCCACGACGCCCTTGATGTGTTCCTTGGTGGGCGGCGCGCCGCCGGCAAGGTGCGCCGAGCCGACCACGATCACGCCATTGGCCACAATCGGTGCCGAGTGCAGGCCGATCTCGGCCTTGTCGAAGTCGGGCACGTCGTAGGTCAGCACGCGGCGCATGTCGACCACGCCCTTGGTGCCGAAGGCCGGATCCAGGTTGCCGGTGCTGGCGTCGATGGCCATCAGCTGATAGCCCGGCGACACCATGAACACGCGCCGGGTCGTGCCGCTCTGCCAATAGGCCAGACCGCGCCCGGACAGGCCGCGCGGGAACGTGCGCGGCCGCTCGTCGAACCGTTGACTCCACAGCAGCTCGCCCGAGGCCGGGTCGAGGCTGACGGCGCTGCGCCTGGAGCCCACCGCCGCGTAGATCGCGCCGTCAGCGTAGAGCGGCGTCGCCTGCAGCGAGATTTCGGGACGCGGACCGAAATTGTCGGTGCGGAAGCGCCATGCCACCCGCAGCGACCCGAAGTTCTCGGCCGTGATCTGCGCCAGCGGCGAGTAGCGCGTGCTGGCCAGGTCGCCGCCATAGGTGCGCCATTGGCCGGCCGTGGAAGTCGCGGCGACCGGCGGCGCCGCCGGCTGACCAAGCGTCGCGATCACGGCCCCGGTGACGAGCACCGAGACCATCCCCAGCCACCGTGCGTACTGCGTGAGCCCACTCGTCATCGTGATGGTGTCCTTTCGCCGCCCGAAACTATACCTCGGCGAGCGCCAAATCCGCTGCGGGTGGCCTGGTCCCTGGTCCACGGTCCCCAGTCCCCACCCTGAGTTCAGGTGTTCACGATCCTCGTCACCCGCCACACGTAGTCGACCGACGAGGCCAGCGTGATGACGAGCGACGCCCACACGAAGACGTCGACGACCGGCGAGGTCAGGCCAAGATAATTGAAGAACAGCACGACCACACAGGTCACGATGAAAAGCGCCGTCGCGGCCTTGCCCAGGGGCGACGGCCGGAAGGTGCGCGGACCGACGGCCAGGTTGACGATGGCCACCGTGAGCACGATGGCGATGTCGCGGCTAATGACGAGCACCGTCAGCCATAGCGGCACGCGGTTCGGCAGGCCGAGGTTGGGCAGCGTGAGCACGATGAAGGTGGTGACGAGCAGCAGCTTGTCGGCCGCCGGGTCGAGCCAGGCGCCGAGCGAGGTGCGCTGATTGGCGCGCCGCGCCACGAGCCCGTCGAGCGCGTCGGTCAGGCCCGCCACGGCAAACGTCACGAGCGCCCATCCGAAGCGGCCGTAGACGATGAACAACACGAAGCCCGGAATCAGCAGGAGCCGCATCAGCGTGAGCTGATTGGCCAGCGTGAGGATCGGTTCGCTCATCCGCGCACTCCGGTCAGCGCGGCGAGCCGCGTCACCACCTCGACCGCCTCGGCGCCGCTCACAGGCGCGAGCAACTCGAACGCGCCGTCGCGCAGGGGCATCACGCCGGCGGCGACCGCGCGGCGGACGGCGGGATACGCCAGGTGTCCGGGCGGCACGTCGGACACCGTGACCGCGGCGCTCTCCCACGGTGTGGCCGTGGCGGAGCCCGCCGGAGCGATGAGCGCCAGTACCCGACTCACCGCGTCGGCGAGATCACCGCGGCGGATGGGCGCCGACGGCTCGAAGGTGTAGTTGGGGAACACCGCCATCGCGCCGGCCCGGGTCACCGTCTGAATCCACGGGTCGGCCCAATGTCCGCGCACGTCGGTGACGACCATCTGCCGCTGCGGCGCGCGCGTCAGCACAAGCCCCAGCCGCACGCCGAGCAACGCGGCGATGTCGGCTCGCGCGGCTTGCGGACGACCCCCGATGCCGCGGTACTGCGCCGGCAGCGCGGCCTCGCGGACCCCCTCGCGCACGCGGGCGATGGCGGCCTCGATGGCCGGCGAGGGATCCACGGCCGCCGCCCGGCGGTAGGCCGCCTCGGCCCCAGCTGCATCCTGCCGTTCGGCCAGCACGTCGCCGACCAGGACGTGCGCCACCGCGTCATCTGGGTCGAGCGCGATCGCCGCCCGCGCTTCGGTCAGAGCCACGTCGGCGCGTCCCGCCGCGTGCTCCATGCGCGCCAAGTCGCGGTGCAGGAAGGCCGACTCGGGCGAAGCCTGGATGGCCGTGAGATAGGCCGTGCGCGCCTCATCCCAGCGCCCGGCCGCCGCCGCGCGTTCCGCCCGGCCCACGCCGTCCTGCGCGACCCGTACCCGCAACGTCTCGATCCGCCCGCCCAGATCGGGAAGGTTGGCATCAGCCGCGAACGCCGCCTCGAAGCTGCCGAGCGCGTCTTCGTCGCGGCCCGTGGCAAGCAGCGCCAGGCCGCGGCCGACGAGCGCGGGCGCATAGGCGCTGCCGGCGGGCAGGGCAGACTCGAAGTGCGGCAGCGCGTTGCCAGGCCGCTCGCGCGCCAGTTCCACGTAGCCCGACGCGGCCCGCGCCGGTGCAAACGCCGCGGCCGTCTTCAGAATCGCGCCGAACTCGCGCTCGGCCGCCCCCACGTCGTTGGCCTGCAGCAGGCGCCAGCCGCGCGCGAGCCGGTCCACGGTGGTCTTCGGCGTGCCCGGCGGAGGCTCGGGGTAGACGAACTCTGGAAACCGGGGCGCCGCCGGCACGGTGTTGACGGGCGCGGCCGGGGCGCAGTTTGCCGCGACCACGCACGCCGCCAGCACCCAGGCCAGCTTACGCACGAGCCTTCCTCGCGCGCGAGGTCTTGGGCGTGGTCGTCGTCTCCGTCGCCGGGCGCTGCAGGTGTCCCAACAGACGACGCGGCACATCGGCGTCGATGCGCGTGCGGCGGCCCACGGTCACCTGCGCCACCACCTTGCCGTGCCGGAACACCCAGCGCAGCCGCTCGGCGTCGGCGGGATCGTCGGGGTCGAGTTCCACGGTGACGCGCTGCCGATCGAGGGCCACGGCCGCGGCCATCGCGTCGACCAGCGCCGGCACGCCTTCCCCGGTCTTGGCCGAGATGCCGAAGCGTGCCGGGTCGCTGCGCTCGACTCCGGCCCGCTCGTCGGGGGTCATCTGATCGATCTTGTTGTAGACCTCGAAGCGCGGCACCGTGAGCGCGTCAACGCTCTCGAGCACGCGCATCACCGCCGCAATCATGCGCTCGCGCTCGGGATGCGAGGCGTCGATCACGTGCACGACCAGATCGGCCTCGGCCGCCTCTTCGAGCGTGGCGCGGAACGCCGCCACCAGTGCATGCGGCAGCCGGTCGATGAACCCGACCGTGTCTGAAACCAGCATCTCGCGTTCGTCGGGCAGCCGCACCCGGCGCACGAGCGGGTCGAGCGTGACGAAGAGGGCATCAGAGGCTACCGCGTCGGAATGCGTGAGGCGATTGAAGAGCGTCGTCTTCCCGGCATTGGTGTAGCCCACGAGCGCCACCGTAGGCACGAGCGCCTTGTCGCGGCGTTCGCGCAACTGGCCGCGGCGCTTCCGCACCTGGTCGATGTCGTCGCCAATCACCTTGATACGGGTGCGGATCTTGCGGCGGTCCATTTCGAGCTTGGTCTCGCCTGGGCCCTTGCTGCCGATACCGCCGCCAAGGCGTGACAGGGCACTGCTCGCGCCGACCAGTCGCGGCAGCAAGTACTGGAGCTGGGCCAGTTCCACCTGCAGCTTGCCCTCGCGCGTGCGGGCGCGCTTGGCGAAGATGTCGAGGATGAGCTGCGTGCGATCGACGACCTTGACCCCGACCACCTCCTGCAGCTCGCGGAGCTGAGCCGGCGTGAGTTCGTTGTCGACGATGACGACGTCGACCTTCGCCTCGGCGCACGCGAGCGCCAGTGCCTGCGCTTTGCCTTTGCCGATGAAGGTGGCTGAATCGGCGGTGGCCCGCTCCTGAAGCGCGCGCACCACTACGGCCGCGCCCGCGGCTTCGGCGAGTCCGGCCAGTTCGTCGAGGGATTGTTCCGCGTCGGCCCGGCGCAGCGCGCCGGTGACGAGGCCGACGAGTGCCGCACGCTCGGTTGCGGCGAGGCGTCGTTGGGTCATGGGCGTCTCGATCCTGCACGCGTATAATCGCACACTTGACCGCCCTCCGGCGGTCTCCGCGGAGACGGCCTGCCCCAGATTCCCATCGACTTCGTGCTCTTTGCGCTCACGCTGGCCGGGGTGGCCCTGTTCCACCACCACACGCTGCGCGTGGCGCACTGCTGGCGCTGGTGTTCGTGCTCTCGTCGTTCCTCGACAACATCGCCGCGGCCCTCATCGGGCCCACGGTCGCGAAGATCGTCTTCCCCGCCGTACACATCGGCTACCTGGCCGCGATCGTGGCGGCCTCGAATGCCGGCGGAGCGGGCAGTGTGGTCGGCGACACCACCACCACGATGATGTGGATCGACGGCGTGTCGCCGCTCAACGTCACCCACGCCTACGTGGCGGCGGTGCCGGCCTTGCTCGTGAGCGGCGTCATCGCCGCCCGGAGCCAGCACGCCTTCGCCCCGATGCGCGCCGACGCGACCCTCCACCATCGCATCGACTGGGGCCGCATTGCGGTCGTGGCCGTGCTGCTGCTCACCGCCCTGGCCGCCAACCTCGGCGTGAATGCAGTGGCGCCCGACTTGGCCAACGCCTTTCCGGTGCTCAAGTTCGCGCTGTGGCTCGCCATCGTCGTAACCGCTCCCTACCGGAAGCCCGATTGGTCAGTGCTGCCCCCCGCCGCCACCGGATCCATCTTCCTGCTCTCGCTCGTGCTCGCCGCCTCGATGATGCCGGTGGAACGCCTGCCGGTCGCCTCGTGGCAGACGGCGCTCGGCCTCGGCTTCGTGTCGGCGGTGTTCGACAACATCCCCTCACTGCGCTCGCCCTGCGCCAGGGCGGTTACGACTGGGGCGTCCTGGCCTACGCGGTCGGCTACGGCGGCTCGATGATCTGGTTCGGATCGTCGGCCGGCGTGGCCGTCACCAACGTGTTTCCCGAGGCCAGGTCGGTGGGACAGTGGCTGCGACACGGCTGGCACGTGGCCCCGGCCTACGTGGTGGGCTTCGCTATCCTGCTGGCGGTGCTCGGCTGGAATCCGCATGAGCCGCATCGCGAGACCGCGCCTGGAACACCAGCGTCCGCGGCCCCGGCACACTGAGCGACGGGGCCCGGGATTCGAGCCTCTACCCTATATCCCTGCTCTTGCCCATCCACGTCCATACCGCGCCAGCGAGCAGCACGAGCAGCACGATGTCGGCTTCGAAGACCACCCGCAGCTCGGGACCGCTGATGAAGCCCGCGACGATCGGACTCGCCGCCAGGCCGATGAGCGAGGCCGTCATCATCAGGCCGAAGCCGGTGGCGTGCGCGTCAGGCGGCAGCAGCGCGCCGCCGGAGGTGTAGGCCGCCGTCATGCCCACGCCGATGGCCACGCCGGCGATCGCGAGCGCCACGGCAAACGCGCCAATCGACGGCACCTGCACGAGCAGCATCAGACCGCCAGCAGTGGCGAGCGCCGACCACGTGATCAGGCCGCGCGGCGACCAGCGCCGTAACAGCGGCGCGGCCACGCGATGCCCCAGCGCGGCGAAGAGGGCGGCCATCGAGAAGAGCACGCCCGACACGAACGGCACCTGCCCGGCCGGCACCAGACGCTCGACATAGAGCGGCAGAATCGGGCCGAAGCTGCGGTCGACCAGCTGCAGGCCGAGGATGACCACGAAGACCATCCAGAAACCCGGGGTGGCGGCAAGTTCGCGGAACACCTCACGCAGGCTGCGCGTGGCTGCGCGTTCGTGGCGCGTGCGCGGCTCGCGGTAGACGGCGGCGATGAGCAGCACCGACACGAGATAGAACGCCGCGGCGATGAAGAACGTATTGCGCAGCCCCACCAGCGGCGCCAGGATGCCGCCGACCACCGGGCCGATCGCCGGCCCGAGCCGCTGCGCCACCTGCACCGTGCCAATCGCCGAGGCCATGCGGTCGCGCGGCACCGACTCGGCCGCCATCGACACGGTGAGCGCGCCGTAGCCGGCAAAGACGCCGAGCAGCGCGCGCAGCGCGAACAGCTGCCACGGGGCGGTCACGAGCCCCATGGCGGCCTTGGTGACGACGAACGCGCCGAGCGAGCGGATGACCAGCACCTTGCTGCCGTAGCGGTCGCCCACGCGCCCCCAGAGCGGCGCGCTCACGGCGGTGACGGCCGGCGTGGCGCCGAGGGTCAGCCCGGTCCACAGCGCGATGTCGGCCACGTCGGTCACGCCCAGCTCGCGGATGTAGAACGGCAGGAACGGCATCACCAGCGTGAAGCCGGCAAAGCCGATCCCGTTGGCGGCCGCCGCCGCGAGCACGTTGCGGCGCGAAGAGAAGTCCGCGCCCGGCACGCTCTCGCGAGCTGTGCTCACGCTAGAAGCGGATGCGGATCGACGGCCCGGCGTAGACCTGGATGCTGTCGATGAAGCGGATGCGGTGCGGGTTGTTCTGCATCACGATCGAACTGGTGCGGATGCCGTCGCCGAAGAAGCGCGTGCCCTTGAGCAGGCTGCCATCGGTGACCCCGGTGGCGGCGAAGATGATGTTCTTACCGCAGGCCAGGTCGGCCGACGTGTAGATGCGCTTGAGGTCGGTGATGCCCATCGCGTGGCTGCGCTGTTCGTCTTCCGGTTTCGCCATGACCAGCCGTCCGAAGATCTCGCCGTTCAGACACCGCATCGCGGCCGCGGCCAGCACGCCTTCGGGCGCGCCGCCCGTGCCCATCACGGCGTGCACGCCGCTGCCCGAAACCGCCGCGGCGATGCCGGCCGACAAATCGCCATCGCCGATGAGACGGATGCGCGCGCCGGACGCGCGGATGTCGGCAATCAGCTGGTCGTGGCGCGGCCGATCGAGCACCACCACCGTGAGTTCGTCCACCTGGCGGCCGAGGCTGCGGGCGATCGCGCGCAGGTTGTCGCGCACTGGAGCGTCGAGGTCGACCACGTGCTTGGCACTGGGACCCACCACGAGCTTTTCCATGTACATGTCGGGAGCGTGCAGCAGCCCACCCTCGTCGGACGCCGCCAGCACGGCGATGGCGTCTGGCGCCCCCGTCGCGCACAGGTTGGTGCCCTCGAGCGGATCGACCGCGATGTCGACCTTGTCGTAGACGCGCGAGTCGTCCTTGCGCTTGCCAGCCAGGCCGACCTTCTCACCGATGAAGAGCATGGGCGCTTCGTCGCGTTCGCCTTCGCCGATCACGATGGTGCCGTCGATTGGTACTGTGTCGAGTTCGCGGCGCATGGCTTCGACCGCTGCCTGATCCGATCCATGCCGATCGCCCTGCCCCATGGTGTGGGCGCACGCGATGGCGGCCTGTTCGACGACGCGGAGGAACTCGAGTGAGAGGTCTGATTCCATATCCGTCTGGTTGGAGCCGCAGGGCCCCTGGGGCCGACGCCGACACGGGCCAACCCCGTGTGGGACAAAGACTTACACGCCGACCGCGCATCGTATCACAGGCTCGGCCGCCGCACCGAGACCGGACTGCCCGGTCCGGCCTGCAGGTGCTCGGCGGCACTGCCGCCGTTGACCGCCACCTCCAAATGGTCGGTGCTGCCCAAGAGCGCGCACAGATCGCCCCGAGCCACGTCGCTGTAGGTGGCCACGAGGCGCGACAGCTGGCGCCCCGCGATGCGCAGGTCGATGGCGCCGTCTCTGGCCAGGCGCTCGACGCGGGTCCGGTCCAGGTTGGTCACGAGGTTGCCGAAGCGGTCCGCGTGGTCCACGACCCCGGCAAGCCCCTCGGCGGATTCGAGCGGCGTCGTCCACGACAGCTGCACGTAGCGCTCGAGCGGGCTCCCGAGCGCTGTCAGCGCCACGCCCTGGGCCAGCCAGGCGGCTGCGGGGCCGAAGCGGTCACGGCCCTCGAAGGTGGGGCTGATCGTGGGTCGCGCGTAGGCGCGCTCGCTCAATTCCACCACAAGGGTCGGGGGCCGCTCCTCGAAGACCGCCGAGAGCAGTCCGTTGTCGGGACCGACCAGCCGATAGTCGCCCACGTCGGCGGCCAGGCCACGGCGCGCTGAGCCCACGCCTGGGTCGACCACGGCCACGAACACGGTGCCCGCAGGAAAGTAGGCGTAACACGACGCAAGCACACGCGCGCCGGCACGTACGTCGTGGGCCGGCACGTCGTGACTGATGTCCACGAGCGTGGCGTCGGGACACACCCCCAGCACCACGCCCTTCATGGCGGCCACGTAGTGGTCGCGCAGGCCGAAGTCGGTGAGGAGGGCGATGATGGGGCGGGCCATGAACGCACGCACTGGCGCCGGCGCAGCCCGCGCCAGCCCTGTGCTAGAGACCCGCCAGATAGGCGGGCTTGCGGAAGATGATCTCGCGCATGTTCGTCTTCATCAGAAACGAATCCGACACGCGCAGACTCTCGAACAGCTTGATGATGTCGCGGTTCTGCAGGCTGCGCTGGCGCACGCGCGTGCCGGAATACGTACGGTAGCGCAGGTTGCCCTGATCGACCACGAGATACTTGGTGTACTGCGCCCGCCCGGCATCCGACGTCGTGCTGAAGAAGCCGAGCAACGAGCCCTCGGCCACGAGCAGACGGGCCAGCGCGGCCGCCAGTGAGGCCGCCGCGGCGCGCTCGAGGTAGTCGAACACGTCCCAGCACAGGATGCCGTCGACCGTGCCGGGCTCGCTCTTGAACCGGGTGCGGAAATACTCGGGCAATGCGTCGAGCGTGCCGTTCAGGGCATGCCGTTCGATGTCACCGAACACGTCTTCCACGCGAATGCGGCAGCCGAGCTCTTCGCCGAAGAACGACACGTTGCCGCCCACGACCGGCCCCAGATCGAGCAGGGCGGGGGCGGGTTTAGCCGACATGGTGGCGAGGAACTTCGGCAGCGCCTTCGTGGGATAGATGAGATCGGGCCCGGCCGCTGCGGCGGACGCACCGGTATTACCGGGCGTATCGCCGCGCCGCCCGCCGAGCCGCGAGAAGAGGTCGTTCAGTCCACCAGCCACAAACCGCTCCAGGACGAGGGGATGGGGGTGGGATCCCCTGCCTCGTCACGTGTGCGTCGGCTACGCGCCGACCTTGACGGTCGCGGGCGCGGCTGCCGCCGCTGGAGCCGCCGCATGCGGCTCCTTGGCCGCCGGCTTGCTGGCCGGCTGACTGGCGCGCTGCATGTCGATGGCGCCACGGAAATGCGCACCCTCGGCAATGGCCACGCGCGGCGACGTCACATCGCCGTCGACCGAGCCGTTGTCACGGATGTCGACCTTTTCGGTCGCCGTGACATTGCCGGTGACTTCACCCAGCACGATGACCTGCTTGGCGAACACCTCGGCCCGGATCTTTCCGTTGGGCCCGATCGTGAGGGTGTTCTCCTTGAGCTCGATACGGCCTTCGACGCTGCCCTCGATGGTGAGGTCTTCGCTGCCGCTCAGTTCTCCCTTGATGAAGACCGACTTCCCGATGTTCACGTTGTCTCTCGCAATCTGCGGGCGATGATCGCCGCCACTCAGGACGGCAGGTATGTGCGCCGGCGTCGCTACTGGCGCATGCGCCGGTGCCGGTGTTGCGGCCGGCTTGGCCGACTCGTCACGCTTCCACATTGATGAAACCTCCCCAATCGGGCAGACTCCTGCCCGCGCTGCTCGCCGAGATTCACCTGGGAGATGGGCTCTGGACTGAAGCGAAGCCAGTATAGGCACCGGACGAAATGGGTGTCTAGTCCTTTTGTTGCTGAGGGTTAGGGCGAGTGTTACGATCCCTGTGCAGTGCCACGCATCTATCTCGATCACAACGCCACCACGCCGCTCGTACCGGTCGCTCTCGAGCGCTTCACCGCCGTGGCGGCCAGCACGTGGGGCAATGCGTCGAGCGTGCACCATTTCGGGCAACAGGCCAAAGCGGTGCTCGATGACGCGCGCGCGGCCGTGGCCGGGCTGATTGGCGCCGAGCCGTCTGAAGTGATCTTCACGGCCGGAGGCACCGAGAGCGACAACGCCGCCATCCGCGGCGCGGCCGAGGCACTCGAGGCCAGCGGCCGACGGCATCTCATCGCCTCGAGCATCGAACACGAAGCCGTGCTGCAGACCGTCAAGGCGCTCGCCAGACGGGGCTGGGACGTGACCCTGCTGCCTGTGGGCCAGCGCGGCGTGGTCGAGCCCGATGCCCTGGCCGCGGCGCTCACCGAGCGTACCGCCGTCGTGTCGGTGATGCACGCCAACAACGAAATCGGCACGCTACAGCCGATCGCGGCACTGGCCGCCCTCGCCCGCAGCCGCGGCGCCCTCTTCCATACCGATGCGGTGCAGACGGCCGGAAAGCTCCCGGTCGACGTGCAGGCGCTTGGCGTCGACCTGCTGTCGCTCTCCGCTCACAAGTTCGGCGGGCCCAAGGGCACCGGCGCCTTGTGGGTGCGGCGCGGCGTGCGGCTCGCCGCCTTCGTCACCGGCGGCCGGCAGGAACGGAATCGTCGCGCGGGCACCGAGAACGTGCCGGCGATTTCTGGCATGGGCGCCGCCGCACAGTACGCGCGCCAGGCCGCCGCCGAGGCCGCGCCACGGATCGCCGCGCTGCGCGATCGGCTCGAACACGGCGTGCTCGCGGGTGTACCCGACACGGCCGTCAACGGCGACCCGGCGGCGCGCGTGCCCAACACCACCAACCTCAGCTTCGACCGCGTCGAGTCGGAATCGCTGCTCATCGCGCTCGATCTCGAGGGCATCGCGGTGTCGTCGGGATCGGCCTGCTCGTCGGGCACACTCGAGCCCTCGCATGTGCTAAGGGCGATGGGCTATCCCCATCCCCGCACGCTGAACTCGATTCGCTTCAGCCTGGGCGGCAGCACGACCGAGGCCGAGATCGATCACGTGCTCGCGGTGCTGCCGCGGCTCGTCACCAAGCTGCGCAGCCTCGCGGCACGCTAGGGACTGGGGAACACCATGCGCATCGTCGTCGCGATGTCGGGAGGCGTGGACTCGTCGGTAGCCGCGGCTCTGCTCGCCGAGCAGGGACACGACGTGGTCGGCGTGTCGATGCAGCTCTACGACAACAGCAGCGGCTTCGGCACCTGCTGCACCATCGACGATCTGCACGACGCGCGGCGCGTGGCGGCGCGCCTCGGCATCCCCCACTACATCGTGAACTTCGAGTCGCACTTCCACGCGCATGTGCAGAAGAACTTCATCGACGAGTACACGCGCGGCCGCACGCCGATTCCCTGCGCGCACTGCAACAGCGAGGTGAAGTTCAGCGAGCTGCTGGCTCGCGCCACCGGCTACGGCGCCTCGCATCTCGCCACCGGTCACTACGCCCGGCTCGAACGCGCCGCCGATGGGCGGGTGCGGCTGCGACGCGGACGCGACGCGGCCAAGGACCAGAGCTACTTCCTGTTCTCGCTCACGCAGGCGCAGCTCGCGATGGCGTCCTTCCCCGTCGGTGACTTGCCGAAGGACGAGGTGCGCGCGCACGCGCACCGGCTCGGTCTGGGCGTGGCCGACAAGCCCGACAGCCAGGAGATCTGCTTCGTACCCGACGGCGACTATGCCGGCTTCCTCGAGCGCGCCGACCCGGCACTTGCCGCCCCGGGGCCCATCGTCGACGACGCCGGTCGCACGCTCGGCACGCACGGCGGCGTGCACCGGTTCACCGTGGGCCAGCGCAAGGGGTTGGGCCTGTCGGCGGGCGTGCCGTTGTACGTGGTGGCCATCGACGCGGCGGCGAAGTCCGTCACGGTCGGTCCGCGCGAAGCCCTCGACCGCCGCACCCTCACGGCTTCGGGCGTGAACTGGATCTCAGGCGTGGCCCCGCCGGGCTGGACCGCCGTGACCGCGCAGATCCGCCATCGCCATCGCGCGGCGCCGGCGCGCGTACACGCGCTCGACGCGGCGCGCGCCGAGGTGCAGTTCGATGAGCCGCAGACGGCCGTGAGCCCCGGCCAGGCCGTGGTCCTCTACGACGGCGACGAGGTCGTGGGCGGAGGCTGGATCGACTAGGCGTCCGTCAGTGGCCGACGCCCGACAGGAACCGCTCCGCGTCCATCGCGGCCATACAGCCTGAGCCCGCGGCGGTGACGGCCTGGCGGTAGACGTGATCCTGCACGTCGCCGGCCGCGAACACCCCGGGCACGTTCGTGCGCGAGCCGTCGTGCGTCTGGATGTAGCCGGCCTCGTTGAGCGTGAGCTGTCCGGCAAAGAGCTTCGTGTTCGGGACGTGGCCGATGCCGATGAACACGCCGTCCACCGCCATCTCGGTGACCGCACCGGTGACGGTATCGGTGAGCACCACGCCAGTGACCTCGCCCTTGGTGATGTCCTTGATGTCGGTGACGGCGCTATTCCACACGAACGAGATCTTCGGGTCGTTGAGCGCCTTGTCCTGCATCACCTTCGAGGCGCGCAGCGTGTCGCGCCGGTGAATGACCGTGACCTGCGACGCCAGCTTCGACAGGTAAATCGCCTCTTCCATGGCGGTGTCGCCGCCGCCCACGACGGCCACGTGCTTGCCCTTGAAGAAGTAGCCGTCACAGGTGGCGCAGGTGGACACGCCGCGGCCCGAGAGCTGCTTGTCCACCCCGAGGTCGAGCCATTTGGCCGACGCGCCGGTGGCGACGATGAGGGCATCGGCCGTGTAGGCCGTCTTGCCCACCTGAATCTTGAACGGACGGGCCGAGGTGTCGACCGACGCCACGTCGCCCTGCACGAACTGGGCACCGAAGCGGCCGGCCTGCGCGCGCAGTTCGGTCATCAGATCAGGCCCGAGAATGCCGTCCCGGTAGCCGGGCCAGTTCTCGACCATCGTGGTCAGCATCAACTGACCGCCGGCCTCGATGCCTTCGATCACGAGGGGACTGAGATTCGCGCGTCCCGAGTAGAGCGCGGCGGTGAGCCCGGCCGGTCCGGTTCCGATGACGACGACGGCGCGGTGCGTGCTGGTGTCGGCACTCACAGGTGCTTGTCGATCATCTTGGCCAGGTCGTCCTTACCCGCCAGACCCACGATGGTCTCCTTCAGGTCGCCGTTCTTGAACAGCAGGAGCGTGGGAATGCCGCGCACCATGAACTTGCTGGGCGTGGCCGGATGCTCGTCGATGTTCACCTTGGCCACCGTGACGCGGCCCGCGTAGTCTTCGGCGAGCTGATCCACCGTGGGCGCCAGACGGCGGCACGGCGCGCACCACTCGGCCCAGAAGTCCACCAGCACCACGCCGTGCTTCACGGCCGCGTCGAAGTCCCCGTCGCCGAGCGTCTTGATCTTGTCCGAAGCCATAATTTCCTCAAAAGTGTGATGCCGGTCACCGGCCCTGGTGTCGAGCTTGGTCCGAACCCTTCGGACGGCGTGCACGCGCGGCGGCGATCACTCTTTTATACACCGTCACGTAGGCCTTCGCCGCCTTGTCCCAGGAAAAGTCCACCTTCATGCCGTTCTGCTGCAGGCGGGCCCAGGCCGTGCGGTCCCCGAACACGCGCACGGCCTCGGTCAGGGCGGCCAGCATCGCGTCGCTCGAGTAGTCGGCGAACAGGAAGCCCGTGCCCTTCCTGGTGGCCGAGTCCCACGGCACGACCGAGTCCACCAGACCGCCGGTGGCGCGCACGATCGGCACGGTGCCGTAGCGCAGGCTGTACATCTGATTCAGCCCGCACGGCTCGTAGCGCGACGGCATCAGGAACATGTCGGCGCCGCCTTCGATGAGATGCGCGAGATGTTCGTCGAAGCCCAGACGCACGCCGAAGCGATCGGGGCGCCGCGTCGCCAGGGTGCGCCACATGTGCTCGTAGCGCGCCTCGCCACTGCCGAGCACCACGAACGCCGGGCCAAGGTCAGCCAGCGAATCAGCCACGTGGGCCACCAGGTCGAAGCCCTTCTGATCGGCGAGCCGCGACACGATGCCGACGAGCGGCCGCGCCAGGCCCGCGTCGTCAGCCGGCAGGCCGAAGGCCTCGAGCACGGCCGCTTTGGCCGCCGCCTTTCCGGCGAGCGCGCTTGCCGTGAAGGGTTGCGGCAAATGCGGGTCGCGCCCGGGATCCCACGCGTCCACGTCGACGCCGTTCAGAATGCCGCTGAGGGCATCACGCCGCGCGCGCATCACGCCGTCGAAGCCGAAGCCGTATTCCGGACGCTGGATCTCCAGCGCGTAAGTCGGGCTCACCGTGGTGACGGCATCGCTGAAGTTCACGCCCGCCTTGAGCAGGCTCAGGCGGTCCCAGAACTCGAGGCCGTCGACGGTGAAGAGATCCCATCCGAGACCCAGTCGCGGCACCCACGCCTTGTCGGCGAGGCCCTGATACGCCAGGTTGTGGATCGTGAACACCGACGGCGTGTCCGCCAGCGCGGGGTGCCGGGCGAAGTGCTGGCGCAGATACGCGGGGGCGAGGCCGGCCTGCCAGTCGTGCGCGTGCACCACGTCGATGGACGCGTCGGCGCGTGCGGCCCACTCGAGCGCGGCAATCACCAGGAAGGCAAAGCGCAGCGGGTTGTCGGGGTAGTCCACCTGGCCGGCGTTGTAGAGCCCCGCGCGATCATAGAGCGGCGGACAGTCGACGAAGAGCGCGCGCGCGCCCGGCCCGAGCGGCTCTTCGAAGAGGCCAGCCGACAGCGGCGTACCGGCCACCGCCGCCTCGACATCGGAGCGCCACTGCCCCGCCACGATGCCGCGGTAGCGCGGCGTCACGACCGTGACGTCGTGGCCCGCCCGGCCCAGAGCGCGCGGCAGCGCCGAGGCCACATCGGCCAGGCCGCCGGTCTTCGAGAACGGCGCGAGCTCCGACGCAATCATCAGCACGCGCAGCGGTGCCGCGGTCGCGCCCGAGGGACGCGGTGCGCGCGAGGTGCGCCGCAGCGGAGGTGCCGCTGGCGGAGGTGCCGTTGGTGGGGGCGGCGTGGGTGGCGAGGGCGGCGGAAAAAGCGGAGCCTTGCGGGCAGTCGAGGGCGGGCGGCGAGCCATGTCCTACGATACCGGACGGCAGGCCGGCGCGGCGAGGGATCGGCACGTACGGGTTGTGTAGAATCAAAGCCGTGTCTACTCCCCCCCGCGAGCGCGCGGACTCCCGCGAACTCGCCGGCCTGGCCGAACTGGCCGAGGCCCATCCGGAGCTGGCGCCCGCGGTCGCGCTCGAACGCGAGATCCTCGACGGCGAACGGCGTCTGCAGCGGCGCATCGGCACGCCCTGGGTGGATGTGACCGTCGAGCAGCTGCACGCGCGACTCACCGGCGGGCACCGGCTCATCGATCTCGACCAGCTCGGCATTGACTGGAGCGAGCTGCGCCTGCGCATCCGGCAGGTGGTGGACGTGCTGCGCCGGCACGACGTGATCGAGGCCGGTGACGTCACGCGCCTCCACGACGCCGGCCGCGACGCCTCGCTGCCCGCACTCGTGGGGCAATGGTTCGATGCGGTGCCGGGGGTCGGCCTGCCCGGGAGCCTCGTCGATCCCGTGATGGCCGACGTGCTGTCGCTTGCGGCCCGCCCGTTCCTGGTGCGCGCCGCCGAGGTGCTCCAGCAGCGCGTGTCAGTCGAGGCGTGGACGCTCGGCACCTGTCCGATGTGCGGTGCCACACCCACGTTCGCCATTCTCCCGTCCACCGGAGCGCGCGTATTGGTGTGCGGCCGGTGTCATTGCCGCTGGGCCTTCGCGGCACGCACCTGCCACCGCTGTCTCGACACGGAGCAGCTGCGCGTGTTCTCGGCGCAGGGCGGCATCTATCAGATCACGGCCTGCGAGGCATGCAAACGCTACCTGAAGGCCATTGACGTGAAGCGGGCCGGCCGGCCGCTGCTCGTGGCGCTCGACACCGTAGCGACGCTGGCGCTCGACCAGGCCATGGCCGCGCAGGGCTTCGAGACCGACTAGCCGGGGCGCGGCTACTATTGCGGCTGGGGCTGCGCGCCGTCGGGTCCGGCGGCGGTCTGGCTGTAGGCGTAGACCCAGTTGTAGAGGTGCTTGGTCTCGGCGAACCGCGCCGCGTTCGACCGGGCCCCAAGCACCACGACGGCCAGCTGGCGGCCGGTCTGCGGCACCCGCACGAGGGTGGCCAGGCAGTAGCCAGAGCTGCTGATGAAGCCGGTCTTGCCGCCCAGCACGTCGATCTCGCCAGTGCGCACCAGCCGGTTGGTGCTCGACACGTGCACGCTGCGCTTGGCCGGCGTGAAGTCGAATTCCGACTTGCGCATCAGCCCGCCGATGCGATCGTCGGCCGAGGCATACGCAATCAGCCGCGCCTGGTCATACGCCGAGGACACATTGCCAGACAGCAGGCCCGACGGATCGTCATAGTGCGTCTGCTGCAAGCCCAGCTCGCGGGCCTTCTCGTTCATGCGGGCGATGAAGCCTTCCGAGCCGTAGGGCGACACGCGAGCCAGCACGCGGGCGGCGGCGTTGTCGGAGCCGATGAGCAACAAGTGCAGCAACTGATCGACCGTGACCGTATAGCCGTTGCGCAGGTAGGTGGTGGAGGCGCGCGCGACGTCGGCGCGTTCGACCTTCACTGGCAGGAACGGGTCGGCGAGCGACTCGAGGAACACCAGCGCGGTCATCACCTTGGTGATGCTGGCAATCGAGCGGAGGTCCTGCGCGTTCTCGGCGAACAGCACTTCGTTGGTTTCGGGGTCGAGGATGATGGCGGCAGCCGCGCGCGGCGCCGGCACTTCCCGGCCCAGGTCATCGACCTTGTAGCGCGGTGTGGCCAGCTCACGCGCCTCGCGCGTCCGCGCGGCGGCCTTGGCCCGGGCGGCGGCGCGACGGCGGGCCGTGGCCGAGGTGCGGGTGGGAGAGGTGCGCTTGGCGGCGGTGGCGCGGGCCGGGGTGCGGGTGGCCGGGGCCGCGGTGCGCGAACTCGACGACGCCTTCGTGGCGCGACCCGGGGCGGCCTGCACGGCCGGGGCTGCGGCGGAAAGTGCCAGTAGCGCGGCACACACCGCGCTCCACAGCCGAATACGTCGCAGGCTTGCGAATCTCATGGACATCATGGGCATCAGGGACATCAGGGGAAGGCTCCCCCGTCGGCAGGGGCAAACTTCGACTCTAACGAAGGTGTCGGCATTGTAGCAAAGGAACTTTACCGCGCAAGCCGAATGTGGGGGAAATGTGCAATTCCGTAAGGGCGAGTGGCCGGCGGGTCCGCGCCCGCCGCGCCCGCTACTGCTGCGCGAGCGCGATCGTGAGCAGCACTGCGCGCTGCGTGCCCTTCCACGAATCGGTCGCATCGAAGGCCTCGTCGAGGGCGTGCGCGCCGGTGCCGCGTCCGCCGCCGTCGATCGTGATGGCCGCGATGCCCAGGCTCTGGGGATAGTTCGCATCCGTCGATCCCTCGTCCATGGTCACGGGGAATCCGAGCGCCTTGGTGACGGAAGACGCGGCCTGCACGATCGCCGAGGTGACCGGCGCGCGCCCGGCCGGCCGATTGCCGACGAGCGCCTTGTCCACGGTGAGGGCGCGGCTGCCCCACCGCGCGTTCTCGGCGGCGACCGCGTCGTCGACGGCGCGATGGAACCTGGCGTCGAGCGACTGCAGCGAGGCGGCGTCGGCCGAGCGCATGTCCACTTCCATCCAGGCCTCGAACGGGATCGAGTTCACCGACGTGCCGCCGCCGATGCGGCCCACGTTGAAGGTGGTCTTCGGCTCGTTCGGCACCTGGAAGTCGCCGATGGACGCCATGGCCCGGCCGAGCGCGTGAATCGGGTTGACCATGCCGAAGGCGCCGTAGCTGTGGCCGCCGGGCCCCTTGAACGTCACGCGGTAGCGCAGGCTGCCCACCGAGATATGGGTGATGCCGAGGCCTGTGCCGTCGATCGACACGAAGCGATCGATCTGGCCCTTCATGCCTTCGTTGAAGAGGAACTTCACGCCGCGCAGGTCGCCGAGCCCTTCCTCGCCCACGTTGCCTACGAAGGTGATGGTGCCGGGCGTCTGCACGTTGCCGGTCTTGAGCGCGCGAATCACCGCGAGCTGCACTGCCAGGCCGCGGCAATCGTCGCCGATGCCGGGGCCACGCGTGATCAGGCCGTCCTGCGTGGTCTTCACGTTGGTCCCTTCCGGGAACACCGTGTCGAGGTGCGCCGCGAGCACGAAACGCGGGCGCGCCGCCGCGCCGGGCCGGTCGCCGAGCACGTTGCCGACCTTGTCGATGCGCACGTTCTGCAGGCCAAGCTCACGAAACTTGCGGGCGTAGAGCTCGCCGCGTTTGGTCTCCTTGAAGGGCGGTGCTTCCACCTCACAGATCTCGACCTGCTCGGCCAGCGTGCGGGCTTCGTCGGCGCGGGCGGCGTCGAGGGCGGCCTTGACCGAGGCGTCCTGCAGCAGCTTGCCACCGAGGCCCTCGGCGCCCTGCTGGGCTGGGGCGAGATTGGGGACGAAAACCAGGACGGCAAGAGCGGCAAAGGCAATGCGCATGGAACGTGAATTCTACCCTCTTCTCCGGCGCCGGTGGGGCCGGGTCACCAAGAGGCTGGAGCGCCAAGATCCGAAACGGCGGATCGTTTACACTGTGCGCGGCTGCCGCCAGGGTCGGCCGTCGTGATTGCCCAATGTTTCCGGCAACCGCCAGGGACGAACGCACGAATGGCGCCCGGGCGCTGGTGGCATTCAGTTTGCTGATGGATCGTCGGCCGTCGAGGGACGCTTCTCTCTGGCGGCGTCGGAAATTCCGTCGGGGCTGCGCTTCAGTTTCGAAGCCGGCCAAGGTTTTACCCGGTGGCACACCGGTGGTTCTGGAGGGATGTTCATGAGGTTGAAGACGACAGGTGTTGTGCTGTGTCTGGCGGCAGTGCTGATGAGCGCACTGCCAGTCGCGGCGCAGGACTTCCGTGGCCGCATCAACGGCACCGTGACGGACGACACCGGCGCCGTGCTGCCCGGCGTGACGGTCACGGCGTCGAGCCCCGCGTTGATGCAGCCACAGGTGCAGGTGACGAGCGCGGCCGGCGACTTCCGGTTCGTGGCGCTGGCGCCCGGCACATACGACGTGACTTTCGAGCTGACGGGCTTCCAGAACGTCAAGCGCGAAGGCATTCGCGTGGTCATCAACCAGACGCTCACCGTCGACCAGCAGCTGCGGGTGGCAACGCTGCAGGAAACGGTCACCGTCACCGGCGCCTCGCCGGTGGTCGACACGTCAACCACCACCATGGGCACGAACTTCACCAAGGAACTACTCACCGAAATTCCGAACGCACGTGACGTGTGGGCGGCCATGGCGCAGGCGCCAGGCATGCAGATGACGTCGTACGACGTCGGCGGCTCACGCACCGGCAATCAGACCGGCTACCGCACCTACGGCTTCGACGACCAGAACCAGACCCGCCTCGAAGGCATCGACACGACGGAAGGCACCAACGCCAATGCTGGCTACTTCGACTTCGGCAGCTTCGAAGAGTTCCAGGTGGGCGGTGCCGGCGCCGATGCGTCGGCGTTTGCCGGCGGCGCGGTGCTCAGCATCAGCGTCAAGTCGGGCAGCGACAAGCTCAGCGGCAACTGGTACAGCGACTACCAGAACGAGGACATGATCGCCAACAACGTCCCCTCGAGCCTGCAAGTGGCGGGCACGGCCAACGGTCGTGACTTCTTCGTCCGCCAGCCGCTGCAGCGCGGCAACCAGATCAAGAAGCAGTACGACCTGAACGGCAATGTTGGCGGTCCGCTCTGGCGCGGCAAGGCGTGGGGCTTCTACAGCTATCGCCTGAACAACCAGTTCAAGTACACGACCGGCCTACCCAGCAACATCGAGCAGTCCAAGCTCACCAACCCCTTCACCTTCAAGACCACGTTCCAGGTCTCACGCAACAACCAGCTCATCGGCTTCATCAACAAGCGCCAGAAGCTGCAGGACAAGCGGGATGTCGGCATCACGACGCCGCTCTCGGCGGCCCGCTACCAGTCGTCGGAGAACACCCCGATGAAGGCCGAGTGGACCAGCGTGCTCGGCAGTCGCGCCTTCCTCGACGTGATCGCCGGCAACTGGTGGAACTTCTTCCCTCTGCGTCCGCTTCCCGAGGTGGGCCTCTACCCGGCCTTCACCAGCCCCGGGCGCGTGAACCTCGCCAACGGCAACTTCTTCGACGGTGGTCCGAACAGCGCATATCAGGACCAGAAGCGGTGGAAGCCTCAAGGCTACGTGAGCCTGACGTACTTCAAGGACGGCTGGGCCGGCAGCCACGACTTCAAGGTCGGCTACGACATCAAGCGCGACCGCCGACAGCTTTCCCGTGATCAGCCATTCGATCTGTTCTACCGGGACAACGGCATTGATGCGAACGGCGACTGGATTCCGTCGCAGGTCGACCTCTACAACACGCCCGTCACGGGCATCAACGACGTCAACTATCAGTCGGTGTGGGGCCAGGACAACTGGAAGCTCAGCAACCGACTGACGATGACGCTGGGCCTGCGGTGGGAGTACTACAAGGACGGCTGGCCTGACCAGCAGTTCACCCCCAACGGCATCGCCTCGCTGGCCGGTTTCCCGGATCCCCAGTACCGGTCCTTCATCGGCCCACAGACCGCTCCGGCTCGCGATGTGGCCAACACCAAGGACTTCTCGCCGCGTGTCGGTTTCGCCTACGACCTCACGGGCGACAATCGGACGGTCGCCAAGATCTACTTCGGGCAGTCGCGCTGGAACTCGGCCGATGTGCTGGCCGATAGAGAGAACCCGGTCGGCATTGGCCAGATGCGCTACACGTTCGTGCCGTGCACGGCCACGCGCACGACGGCCTGTGACCTGAACAGCAACCGTGTGGTCGACAGCCCTGCCGAACTCGGGAACTTCCTGAACTTCGTGGGCAACGCCGGGTCGTTTGCCATCGATCGCAACCTCGTTCGTCCGGTCAGCAACGAGTTCTCGACCAACGTCGAGCGAGAGGTCGTTCAGGGAATGTCGACCCGCGTCTCGTATGTCTACAAGAACATGCGCAGTGTGTGGGGTGAGACAGACGGAATCCGCGCCAGCGCCTATACGGTGCCGTTCACGATCGTCGACCCTGGTGCCGACAACCGGCCTGGCACGGGCGACGAGCAGACCCTCGCGACCGTCGACCGCCCGAGCGGCCTCGGCCAGCAGCGCATCTGGACCAATCCCGACGGCTTCGACGCAGACTTCAACACGGTGGAGATCGCCCTCAACCGGCGCATGTCGGGTCGTTGGATGGCGCTTACATCATTCGGCTACACCTGGTCGAAGATGCAGCACATCTCCGACGCCACTACTCCCACGCCCACAGGCTACACGCGCAACTACTCGTACCGGCCGTTCGACAACATCTTCGGTGACGATCAGGGTCGTGAGACGTCCACGGTGTGGAACTACAAGATCATCGGGCGCTACACCATGCCGTTCGCGATCGGCGCTTCGGGATCGTGGCGCGTGCAGAGCGGTCAGCAGTACGGCCGCACCGTGTCGGTGAACTTCCCTGGTGAAAGCACGCGCGTCGTGCGCGTCGAGCCGATCACGGCCAACCGGTATCCGACGGTGTCGATTCTGGACCTGCGCCTCGACAAGTCGTTCACCTTGCCCGGCAAGGTCGGCAAGGTCACGTTCCAGTTCGACGGGTTCAACCTGATGAACAGCGGCGCCATCACGTCGTTCCGCCAGACGACCGTCAACTACCGCGAAGTCACCGAGACGCTCGCGCCGCGCATCTTCCGTGTGGGCTTCCGCTGGGACTTCTAACGAGCGGGTCTCGGCGCCCGGGTCTCGGCGCTCGGCCGTGAACCGCACGCGACAATCGACGGGCGGCTCCACTTCGGGGCCGCCCGTTCCCTTTTCTCCCCGATCCGATGCGATTGGTCCTCGCCGGCGCGCCATTGGGATGGGCCAAACGTTGCGACGAATTCATGGAGAACTGTCTGCGGATGTATCCGCGCATGTGGTAGTGTGTGCCCGTCTTCCATGACACGACGCGCGTGGCACTCCCACCTCGCCGCCGTGCTGGGTTATGTCTGCATCGCGGTGGTCTTCTCCTGGCCGCTCCTGCCGAACATCGCCACGCACCTCACCGGTGACCCCGGCGGCGATACCGGTGTGTACGTGTGGAATCAGTGGGTGTTCCAGCACGGGGCGGTGGTAGAACACCGCAATCCCCTCACCACCGAGCACATCTTCTCGCTCTCGCGCCGGCCGGTCGACCTCACGCAGCACAACTACACGGTCTTCCTCAACGCGCTCGCCCTGCCCCTCATGGGAAGCCTCGGACCGGTAGCCACGTTCAACGTGGTCTATCTGATTGCCGTCGTGCTCACGGCCTGGATGACCTTCGTGCTCGCCCGCCGCGTCACTGAAGGGGCCACGATCGAAGCGTGGCTGGCCGGATTCGCGTTTGCGTGGGGCCCGGTGCTCGTGGCGCGCTCCACCGGGCACTTCAGCCTGGTGGCCGCGGCACCGCTGGCGGCCTTCCTGTGGTGTCTGCATCGCATCGACCGAACCGGAAGTGCCCGGGATGCCGTGCTGGCCGGCTTGGCGGTGGCGTGGGCGGCCTTCTGCGATCCCTACTACGCGGTCTACTGCGCGCTCATCGCCACCATCTACGCGGTGTCGCGCGTGGTGCGGCTCGACTGGCGTCCCACCTGGAAACACGGCGTGGGCACGTGGCTGCTCGACCTCGTGCTCGTGCTGGCCGTGGCCCTGGTCGTCGGCCTGGCCTTCGGGCGCGGCGGGCGCTTCTCGCTGCTCGGACTGCCGATCAGCGTGCGCGGTCTCTACACGCCGATCTTCGTCGTGACGGTGCTGGTCGTAGCGCGCGTGTTCGTCTACCTGCGCCCCGCCCTCGCGGCGCTCGATCTGCCCTCGCCGCGGTCGCTGCGCACGGTCGTGGCTGGCGTGTTCGCGGGCGCCGTGGTGCTCTCGCCGGTGCTCTACGGCGCGTCGGTGCAGATGTTCAACGGCACCTGGGTCTCGCCGCCGATCTACTGGCGCAGCAGCCCGCGCGGGGTCGATCTGCTGGCGTTCGTCACGCCCAATCCGTCGCATCCGATCATGGTGTGGCTCTTCGGCCAGCCGCAACTGGCCGCGCCGACGGTGTTTGTCGAGTACACCGCAAGCCTGAGCCTGATCGCGCTGGCAGTCGTCGCCGTCGCCATGTGGAGGGCGGGCCTGCGCGCGACGGGCTGGGTCACCTTCACGCTGATCTTCACCGGGCTCGCGCTCGGCCCCTTCGTGCACGTGGCCGGCGTGAACACGCTCGTCCCTGGCCCGTGGGCGCTGCTGCGCTACGTACCCGTCTTCAGCATGACACGCATGCCGCCGCGCTTCGCCATCGTCGCGGCGCTCGGCCTGAGCGTCCTCTTCGCCCTCGCGCTGGCGCGTCTCGGCCAGCGCTTTCCGCGGCAGCGCCGGGCCGGGCTCGCGATCGTCGGCGTGCTGCTCGCCTTCGAGCTCTGGTCCGGACCACGGCCGCTTTACTCGGCCGCTGTCTCGCCGGTCTACGACGCGGTGCGCGACGATCCGCGGCCGGTGCGCATCCTCGAGCTGCCCTTCGGCGTGCGCGACGGCGTCACCTCCGAGGGCGACTCCAGCGCGCGCTATCAGTTCACTCAGGCGTTCCACGGCAAGCGCCTGGTGGGCGGCTATCTGTCGCGCGTCTCCTCGCGTCGCTTCAAGGAAGTGCGTGAGTGGCCGATGCTGACCGGGCTGCTCGTGCTCAGTGAAGGCCGCGCACTGCCGCCTCAGGACGAGGCCGCGCTGCGCGCGAGCGCACCGGCGTTCATCGCGCAGGCCAACCTGGGCTGGGTGGTGATCCATCCCTCGCGCACGCCGCCGCTGCTGCGCGCGTTCGTGCTGCAGGCGCTGGACCTGGAAGAGGTCGCCGCCGCCGACGACGCTGTGCTCTATCGCCCCCGGCGCTGAGGCGCCGGAGCGCGGCGCACTGTTACACTCCCCGTGATGGCTCCTCCGCGCTGGTTCCTGGCCGTGTACGCGCTCTCGGGCGCGGCCGCGCTCGTCTACGAAGTGGCCTGGACGCGACTGCTGACGCTCTACCTCGGACACGGCATCGCGGCGGCGAGCACGGTGCTGGCCGCCTTCATGGGCGGCCTGGCGGTGGGCGCGGGCGTGGCCGGCCCGATGAGCGACCATACACCGCGCATCCGCGCGATGCGCCTCTACGCCGGGCTCGAGCTGGCCATCGCGGCGCTCGCCCTGGCGATGCCGCTGGGCCTGGCACTGATGGAGCCGCTGCTGGTGCGCGCCTACGCCGACGGCGCCGGCGGCCTGGGCTTCCCGGTGTTGCGGCTCTTGACGTGCGTGGTCTTGGTGGCCTTGCCGGCCGTGGCCATGGGCGCCACGTTTCCACTCGTGGCGCGGTGGTACGTGCCCGCGGCTCGCGCCGCCACGCGCGATGCGGGCGCGCTTTACGCCGCCAACACGATCGGCGCCGCGCTCGGCGCCCTCGTCACCGGCTTCCTGCTGTTGCCGTCGCTGGGCCTGCGCGGTACCACGTGGGTGGGCGTAGCCATGAACGTGATCGTGGCGGCCGCGGCGTGGTCGCTCGCCGCACGCGGGGCGGCCGGCGGCGCGCCCACCGAGAATGCCGCCCTGCCGGCCGGGACGGCAGCGAGTGTGGCGCCGGCCGCGCGCACCGCTCCGCACACCGGCAAGAAGGCGCGCGCCGTGGTGGTTCCCTCCGCCAGCGCCGGTGTGGCGACGGTGCGGGTGCCGCGGCCGATGCTCGCCGCCATGGCCCTCGGCGTGTCCGGCTTCCTGTCGCTCGCGCTCCAGATCGTGTGGTCGCGCCTGCTCGCGCAGATCCTCGGTCCCACGACCTACGCCTTCAGTCTCGTGGTTGCTATCTTCATCACCGGCCTGGCCCTGGGCGCGCTCGTTGGCCGGCGCCTCGCCGACCGCGCCGCCCAGCCCGCCGCCGGTCTCGCCGCCGTGCTGGCGACGGCCGTGATCGCCGTGACCATCTCGGCGTTTACCATCGACGGCGGCCTGCGGGCCATGGCCGAGGCCGTGGCCGCACCGCAGGCCACGTTCGAGTCGGTGCTGCTGCGCCAGGTACTACTGGTGGGCGCCTGGCTGCTGCCGTTGGCGCTGGCGCTCGGATGCGCCTTTCCACTGGCCATCAAGACCGGCACGGGGCGCGACGAGTCGCTCGGCTCCGACCTGGGCCTCATCTACGCGGTGAATACCATTGGCGCCATTGCCGGATCGCTCACCGCCGGCCTCGTGCTGATTCCGGCCTGGGGGCTGCACGGCAGCCTGCGCGCCCTGGGCCTCGGGGCCACGGCGGCCGCCGTGGCGCTCGTGATGGCCGCCGGGGTGCGCGGGGGTGCGCGCGTGTGGACGCTCGCGGCGTGCGGCGGCGCGGCCGTGGCCACGGCGCTGCTCCCGGCCTGGAACCCGGTGCTGATGTCGAGCGGCGCCTACAAGTACGCCTCGTCGCTCTCCCCGGAGGCGTTGGAGGTGTCGCTCGCCGCCGGGCATCTCGTCTACTACAGGGAAGGCGCGGTGGCCACCGTGTCGGTGCGCGAGGCGGCCGGCACCACCTCGCTCGCCATCGACGGCAAGGTCGACGCCTCGAACGCTGGCGACATGCTCACCCAGCGATTGCTCGCGCATGTGCCGCTGCTGCTGCACCCGGCCCCGCGCACGGCGGCGATCCTCGGCCTCGGCAGCGGCGTCACCCTGGGGGCGGCATTGCGCCATCCGGTCGAGCGTGTGGACGTGCTCGAAATCTCGCCCGAGGTGGTCGACGCCTCGCGCTTCTTCGAGCCCGAGAACGGGGCCGCGCTCAAAGACCCGCGCACGCGTCTGATCCTCGGCGATGGCCGCACGCACGTGATGCTCGGCCAGTCCACCTACGACGTGATCGTGTCGGAGCCCTCGAACCCCTGGATGGCCGGGATCGCGTCGCTCTTCACCCGCGAGTTCTTCACCTCGGCTCGCGGCCGGCTGGCGCCCGGCGGAGTGCTCTGCCAGTGGGCCCACACCTACGACATCAGCGCGCAGGACCTGCGTTCCATCGTGGGCACCTTCGCCTCGGTGTTCCCCGACGCAACCCTCTGGCTCGTCGGCGACGGCGACGTGCTGCTCATCGGCTCGAACGGGCCCCTGGCGCCTCAGGTGGCGGCGCTGCCCGAGCGCTGGGCAGAGCGGCGCGAGGCCGCCGCCGATCTGGCCAGCGTGGGCGCCCGCGATCCTTTTGCCCTCATCTCGCTGCTCGTGGCCGAAGGCCAGGCGGTGAGCCGCTTTGCCGGCACGGCGCCACTGCAGACCGACGACTACGCCGGAGTGGAGTTCAGCGGTCCGCGGGCGATGTTCTCACGCGGCGGTGTGGACAATACCGCCGCGCTGCGCGCCCTGGCCGCCGAGCAGCCCGTGCCGGCCGTGACGGCGGCCCGACGGGCCGCGTCAGCCGCGTCCTGGCGCGACCGCGGCTGGATGCTCTATCACGCCAGCGCGGCGCGAGCCGCCTGGGACGACTTCGAAACAGCCGTGCGGGCCGATCCCACCGACACCCGCGCCCTCGACGGGCTGGTGCGGGCCGGCGCGGCCGCCTCGCTCCAGAGCGAAACCCTGGGGCTGCTTCGCGAGCTGGCGACCCCGCCCGAGCGGATCGAGGCGCAGATCGCGCTGTCGCGCTTCCTGGCCGGCTCCGGCGCCGTCGAGGACGCGGGGCGCGTGGCCTTCTCGGCCGTTGAACGCCAGCCGTCGCACCTCGGCGCACTCGAACAACTGGCCTCGGTGTTGGCCGATGTGGGCGACCGGGAGCGTCTGCAGCCGGTCGTGGCGCGGATGCGGGCCGTGGCGCCTACCGCCGACCCGACGCGCTATTACACGGCCACGCTCCTCTTCATGGAAGGACGCACCGACCTGGCCATCGGCGAAGCCCGTCTGCTGGCGGCGGCTAGTCCCACGCACGCCAAAGCGCAGAACCTGCTCGGCGCGGCGCTGGCAACCTCGGGACAGCGCGATCTGGCGCGCGAGGCGTTCCTGGCGTCGATCAAGATCGACCCGCGCGATCCGGCCACCTACACGAACCTGGCGCTGCTCGAACTCGAGGGCGGCAACCGCGCGGCTGGCCGACAACGCCTGGCCGAGGCGCTCACGCTCGACCCGAACGCGTCGGTTGCTCGCGAAGCGTTCGCGCGCGAGAGCGCCCTCGCTCAGACGCGCTGACGCGTATCCAATTCAACGGAGCGCGATCCAGCCTGGCGTCTCGCACGCGCTCACGCCGCGGCGCCGTCGGCCGATTAGTGCCGTGCGGTGTGACGAATTCCGACCGAAATCAATACAACGATGAGGGAGCGCTGCGAGAAAGCCCGCTTGTATCAACGACGTGTATGGGCACGGAACTTGCGAAGCGAGTAATGCGGGAGAGCAAGAAGATGAGCGTTGTCAAACTCCTTGGGTTCGGCACGATGCCATGCGGATGCGTGGTTGGCCGGTATCGCGATGTGGCGAGCATGCGCGAAGTGGTCTATGTCGAAGAGAAAGGCCCGCAATGCGCGAGCGCCTCTCACCGACAGAACCACACGATTACCGCGCTCCGCGACGGCCGTACGGCTGACGGCTTCCAGCCCGCACTCGTCGCCAGCCGCGCGTCGTAAGGCGCCGGCTGAACGTGACACACCGGCCCGGCTGGGCTTCGCCCGGCAGCGGCGGTACAGTTCGCCTGCTTGCCCACCTGCCCTCCGCTGAAGGAAGCCATCGCCCGTACAACTGCCGCAGCCGCCGAAACGGCGGCCGTCCCGCGCGCCCGGCGCCGGTCTGCGGTATAGTTCGCCACCATGTCACCACGTTCGTTGCTCTGGGTCAGCGTGCTCGCGGTTCTGCTGGGCGTGTCCGTCGTGGACGCGTCAGCGCAGGCCCCGACTGCGCCTGCGGCGCCGACCCCGCCGCCTCCGCCCCCGCCGCTGGTCAAAGTCGGTCAACCGATGCCCGACTTCGTCCTGCCCTACCTCGAAGCCGCACCTGACGGCGGACGTCCTTCCGCCAAGACCGCCACGCTCTCCAGTTTCAAAGGCAAGCAGTCGGTCGTGGTAGCGTTCTACCCGGCCGCCTTCTCACCGGGTTGAACGACCGAGATGTCCCGGTACCGGGACAATTACGCACAGTTCGGCGCCAATAACGCCGCTGTGTTCGGCGTGAGCGTCGACTCCACCTGGTCCAACATGGCGTTCCGCCAGCAAATGGGCCTGGACTTCCCTCTGCTCTCGGACGTCAAGCGCGAATACAGCCGCGTGCTCGGCGTGCTCGACGAGAACTCGTTCACGGCCCGGCGCATCACCTTCGTGGTGGACGACCAAGGCATCGTGCGCCACATCGACATGGCGGCCGACGCCCTCGACCCGACCGGCGCCCTGGGCGTCTGCTCGTTGCTGAAGAAGAAGTAGCCCGACCTCTGGCGGCGGCCGGACCCACGTGGGCCTGGCCGCTGCTCCCGTTGCCTCCCCGCCCGGATCGTCCCGCCCTCACGATGCCCGTTGCGAATCACAACCATGCGTTATTGATCATCGATAACGACTAGTCCATCCGCGAGCGAGATGTATACTTCTCCGCGGAGACGCCCAGTGGACCTACGCCAGCTCGAGATCATCCGCGCCATCGCCGAAGCCGGTTCGTTCACCGCCGCCGGACACAAACTGCACGTCTCGCAGTCGGCCATCAGCCGCCAGATCCTGTTGCTCGAGGACGAACTCAAGACCCCGGTGTTCCTGCGCATCGGCCGCCGCATCCGGATCACGCCGGCTGGCGAGTCGCTGCTGCAGCTCAGCCATCGGATGTTCCAGGATCTGAACGACACCGTGGCCGGCATCTCCGACAGCCAGGAGACGCTGCGCGGCACCGTGCGCATCCTGGGCGGCATGACCGTCTGTCTGTATGTGTTCCCTACGCTGCTCTCGGAGGTCACCCGGCAGCATCCCGGCATCGACGTGAAGATCGTGAGCGACAGCGGCGACCGCTGCTTGCAGCACCTGCGCGCCGGCACCGGCGACCTGGCGCTGCTCACCCTGCCGATCAAGGACGCCGACATGGTGACCCTACCGGTGCTGCAGGAAGAGCTGCTACTCGTCACCGCCGCCAAGCATCCGCTCAGCAAGAAGCGCAAGGTGGGTCCGCAAGACCTCGCCGATCAGCCGTTCGTGATGTTCGAATCGGGATCGAACACGCGCCGCGTGGTCGATGAGTTCTTCGCCACCTCGCGCATCGAGCCGCGCATCGTGATGGAGACCGAGAACGTCGAGATCATCAAGGCGCTGGTGCGCTCGGGTCTCGGCATCACCATCGTGTCGTATCAGTCGGTGGCGCGCGACGTCGCCAGCGGTCACCTCTACTGCGCCCGCATCGAAGGCAAGCCGCTCATCCGCGAGACCGGCTGGGTCTACCCCAAGATGAGCCGCACGCCGCGCGCGGTCGAGGAAGTGGTCAGGGCCTTCGACAAGGTTCGGCCTCGCCTGCGCCTCGCGCCCTGACGCCCGCCTTCGCCAGCCGCTCTCAGCGGCGGGCTTCGGCGAGGCTCCGCGTCGGTGCGGCTTCGGCCAGCACGCGGCCGAGCACGGCCACCGCATCAGCGATCTCGGCCGAGGACAACGTGACGAAGCTGAGGCGCATCGTGCGCACGTCGGGGTCGGCGACGTAGAAGGGCGCCCCCGGCACGAAGGCCACGCCCGCCTCGACCGCCGTCTCGAGCAGCGGCAGCGTGTCGAAGCCCTCGGGCAGGCGCACCCAGAAGAACATGCCGCCGCGCGGCTCCTGCCAGGTCGTGCCCTCGGGCATGTGGGCGCGCAGCGCCGCGGCCATGGCGTCGCGCTGCTCACGGTAGCGCGCGCGAATCGTCGGCACGTGCGCGTCGAGGAAGCCGTTGCGCACCACCTCGTAGACGACTCGCTGATTGAAGCCCGGGGTGTGCAGGTCGGCCGATTGCTTGGCGCACAGCAGTTTGGTGTACACGTCGCGCGGCGCCACGAGGAAGCCCAGGCGGAAGCCAGGCGTGAGCACCTTCGAGAACGACCCCAGGTAGACCGTGCCCTCGGGCCAGCGCGACAGCATGGACGCGGGCGGCGCGTGATCGAACCAGAGGTCGCCGTAGGGGTTGTCTTCCACAACCGGCACGCCGGCCCTCTGCGCGGCGGCCACGATGGCGTCGCGCCGGACGTGACCGATCTGGCCACCGGTGGGGTTCTGAAAGTTTGGCAGCAGATAGAGGTAGCGCGTGCCCGGCGCGCGCTGCGGCAACGACGCGATTGACTCGGGCAGCGGCCCGTCGGCGTCGCACACCAGGTTCGCAAATGTGGGCTCGTAGGGCATGAACGCCTGCAGCGCACCCAGATACGTGGGCGCCTCGACGCCTACCGGGGCGCCCGGATCGATCAGGGCCTTGCCCACCAGATCGAGACCCTGCTGCGAACCGGTCGTGATGATCACCTGGTCGGGCGACACGCGCGCGCCACCGGCCGCAAGACTGGCCGCCACCCATTCGCGCAACGGCCCGAAGCCCTCGCTGGAGGCGTACTGCAGCGCCTCTTTCGGATGCTGACTGAGCACCGTGTTGCACGCCTGGCGAATCGCCTCGACCGGGAACGTCTCGGGCGAGGGCAGGCCGCCGGCCATCGACTTGACCCCCGGCCGCTCGGCCAGCTTCATAATCTCACGCAGAATCGAGGGATTCATGCGCGACGCGCGCCGGGCCAGGGTCCACACACTCATGGTCGGGTTCCTCAGAGAAAGCTACGAGGCCGTGCCCAGCGATTATGCCCCGGCCCCACGCGTGGGCTCAGTGCCCGCTGCGCGCGCCGGTCGTCACATCTCACGATCGCATCGGCCGAATGCGATCATTCTATTTCGAGTCTGGATGCGGGATCGCTAGGATCACGGTTCATCCCTTGGAGGCGTCATGACACCCAACACCGACCGCGTCATCAGCATCGCCCTCACCGACGAAGACTGGCGCGCGTTCACGCAGGTGCAGCCCGAACCCGTGCTGTGGCTGAAGGCGCGCATTCACGAGACGATCGCGTCGTCGCGCATCAGCCCCGCCGGCACCAGCCCGCCGCTCGGCCGCGCCTGACCCCTGCCAGTTCCGCCCCGCCGCTCAGCCTTCGCCGACCGCGGCTATTTGGTGGGAGGCGTTGGCTGCCGCAGGGTGTACGACGTGCGCGACCACACGTTGAGGCCTTCCCGGTTCACGACCTTCACTTCGATTTTCCTGGTGCGCTTCAGCGGGTCGGGATTCGACGAGTAATAGCCGACCACGTAGTAGTCGCTGGTCTCGGCGTCGATGCGCTTCAACCCCTTGTCGAAGTTGTTCTGATTCACGATCGCAATCCCGCCCGTTTCATCCGCCAGCACGCGCAGGCTGTCCTGCGTCTTGCGGATGTGGTTCTGGAATTCCGCCGGGTCCATCTGCACGTCGAGGTCGGCGCCGGCCACGAGCCCGCGCGGGTCAATCGTGTAGAACGTGGCGTTGGCGCGGTTGGCGCTGCGCGTGAGGTCGGCCAGCTCGCGCGCCAGGTCGGCATCGGCAAACTGCGCCCCCTGGTTGAACTGCTGGTTGAGGTCGCGGCCCTCCTCGCGCGTCTGACCCATCCGGCCGCCGAAGGTCGGGTCTTCGCCGAGGCGCGAATCCGCGAACGGATTGAAGTCGAAGCCGTTGCTCACCCACACCACCGCCTTGCGCCGGTTGGTGATGCGTTCGAGCTGCGTGACGATGTCGCGCGCCGTCGAGAACGCCACGCGGGCGCGATAGAGCACTTCGGCCGGGCCCTGCGGTCCGTCCTGCCCCTGGATGATGTCTTCGGGCTTCAGGCCGTTGCCGGTGATCTTCTTGATGGCTTCGTCGAGGATCTTGCGGTCGTAGGTCAGATCGATCGCCAGTGACGACGGCCCCGTGGAGACGATGCCGAACATGTCGCCTTCGTGCACGAGCGTGCGCGCGATGCGCTTGAACAGATCGCGGATGCGGCCGGTGTTGCGGAAATCCAGATGCAGGTCGTCGACGATGATCAGGAAGATGCGGCCGGCCGCGTCGTTCCTGGGACGCGCGGTGGGCAAAATAATGCCTTCCTGAGCGGGCGGCGGGGGCGGCGCCTGCAGGTTGAGCACGCGCCCGCCGTGCACCAGCGTCATCGAGGCCATGGTCTGCCTGACGCCATCTTCGTAGACCTCGAAGTCGTCCTTCGTGAGATCCGCGATGAAGATGTCCCTGCCGTCGCGCACGATCACGTCGGTGGTCACGAGATCGATGGCGACCCGGAAGTCGGGGTTGGCCGGCGCCTGCGGGGGTGCCGCGGGACGCGCGGGCGGTTGTGCGGGCGCCTGCCGCGCTTCGGGCGCTGACGACGACAGCATGACGCCGAGCGCGAGCCCGGCACCGGCGGCGGCGAGTCGGCGGATTCCCATGACCCCCAGTATAGCCGCGGACCGCGGCGAAAGAGGCGGCCAGACGCGGCCTAGCTGGCGGCGCTGGCGGCTTCGATGGCGCGGCGCAAATCCTCGCCGTCGCGCTCCACCGAGGCCATGCCGGCCAGCACGTCGTCGGGCGACGTCCAGCCGTCGGGGTCGATCGCGGCCAGGCGGTCCCGCCAGGCGGCTTTGAGCACGGGCGCGGCCGGCGAGGCCGCGAGTTCGGCCAACAGGTCGCGATGGTTCCCCCGCAGGCTCGTCGCGATGCCGCGGCCCATCAGCTCGCCGAGCAGGTCGAACCCCCCCGCCGGGGTGCCGGCCGAAGGCAGAGCGGCAGCTGGCGGGTCGGCCACGGCCACAGGTGATGACGGCGGTGCGGGTGTTGCGGTGACGCCCGGTTCGGCGGCCGCGTCGCTGTCGTCGTCGTCCCGGCGCGGCTTGCGCTTGCGCACCGGCACGGGGCCTTCCACCTCGACTGGCGTCATCGACGCCATGTCCAGGATGTAGGGCCAGTCGAAGTCGATGTCCGGGTACTGCTCTTCGAGGGTGCGCATGGCCCCGTCGTCGAGCGCAGGACGGCCCAGGCGCAGGCCCGGAGCCGTGCGATACCAATAGATCACCTTCGCTCGCTCGCCCGGCGTGGACGAGTGGAGCAGGAAGGTGTTCTCGTACCCTCGGCGATCAGCGGTGAGACGCAGATGCGGCACGCGTAATCAGCGGCGCTTTGCCCCGGACACAGGGCGCTTTGCCCCGCGCGCGGGCGGCGCCGGCTTCTTGGCGGCCGTCTTCGCCACCGGCTTGGCCGTGGGTTTGGCCGCCTTCAGGGCCACCTTGACGGCCGGCGTGGGCGCGGGCTTGGGTGCGGGCCGGGCCGGCGCCTTGACGGCGGCCTTAGGGACCGGCTTCGCCGCCACTGGCGCGGGTTTGACCGCGGCCTTGGGTTCGACCTCGACCGGCCCCTGCCCGGCAACGGCCGGCGTCTTCGAGGAAGCCACGCCGAGCTTCGCGCGCGACGCCGCGTGTCTGGCGTCGGCCGCCGCGGCCTGAGCCGCCGCAGGCATCACGGGCGGCGGGCCTTGCTTGGCCGCCGAGGCCTTGGCGGCCGCTACGAACTTGCCGAGCGCTACCTTCTGCGCCGCGGTGCGCACGGGCGCCTTCATCTCCGCGGCCTTGTTGGACTGCAGCGGCAAGGGCGGCGGCGGGGGCGGAGGCGGCGGGGGTGGCGGGGGCGGCGCCACCTTCAGCTTGGGCGTACCGGCAATGCCGGCCTTCTTCGCGGCCGCGAGGGCCGCATCAGGCGCCTTCTGCACCAGCGTGAAGCGCACCTGGTCGAGATTCGTGTGGTAGGTCCACAACTCCGCCACCGTGACGTTGTGGTCGCGACAGAGGCGGCGCACGGTGTCGAGTGACTGGGGCGGGATGTAGAGGTGGAACGGCACGCGCAAGCGGCCGAAGGGCACCCACTGCGCCAGGGTCTCGAGCGAATTGACCGACTCGCCGGTCTCCACCTCGACGACGCCCTCGAGCTTGCGGGCCTTGTCGTTGCTGAGCAGGATCACGTCGGGCACGAACTCGAGCGTGCCGAGCATGATCGAGGTGGGCGGTTCCCCGTGGACGTTCGTCACGGTGTCGTGCTTCTTCTGGTAGCGCGCCAGAAGCAATCGGATGATGCGATCGTGCTCGAGCTGTTCGCGCACGGGCCGGACGAGGATGGGCACGAGGCCTCCGCGCTAGGGGCTACTAGGGGCTAATGGGGCTGACAGGGTTCGAAACAAGGCCCATAATATAGCATGGCCTTTTTACACCGCCGCTACATCCTGCGCCTGGCTGGGGGTAAAATCGACCGGCGCCTGACAGCGCACCCACTATGAAACCCGCGCACCTGATTGGCGTGCCCCTCGACCTTGGCGGCAACCGGCGCGGCGTCGGCATGGGGCCGGCGGCGATCCGCATCTCGGGGCTGGCCGAGCAACTCAGCACTCTCGGCGTGGCCGTGGTCGACAAGGGCGACATCCCCACCCCGCTGCCCGAAACCAAGGGCCCGGGCGACCCGACCAAGCGCTACATCAAGGACATCGCCAAGGTCTGCCAGAAGCTCTACCAGACAGCGCTCGCCTCGTTGCACGAAGGCGCGCTGCCGATCGTGCTCGGCGGCGACCACTCGCTCGGCGCCGGATCGGTGGCCGCCACCGCGAGCTGGCTGAACGCGCAGGGCCAGGCGGTGGGCCTGATCTGGGTGGACGCGCACGCCGACATCAACTCGCCCGGCACCTCGCCCTCGGGCAACGTGCACGGCATGCCGCTGGCCGCCCTGCTCGGGCGCGAGCCGGCGGAGCTGGGGCGCATCTCTGGACCTGGGCCCGCGATCCGGCCGGAGCACACGGTGCTGGTCGGCATCCGCAATCTCGACGATCGCGAGAAGGAGATCGTGCGAGCGCTCGGCATCCACGCGTTCACCATGAAGGACATCGATCGGCTCGGCATCGCCGAGGTGATGGACCGCGCGCTGGCGGCCGCGTCGGCCGGCACGGGCGGCGTGCACGTGTCGTTCGACCTCGACGTGTGCGACCCCTCGATTGCGCCGGGCGTGGGCACGCCCGTGAAGGGCGGCCTCGACTACCGCGAGGCGCACTTCGTGATGGAGGCCGTGGCCGAGTCAGGACGCCTGGTGGCGCTCGATCTGGTCGAAGTGAATCCCGCCCTCGACGTGCGCAACGCCACCGCCGAACTGGCCACCGATCTGGCCATGTCGGCGCTCGGCAAACGCATTCTCTAGGCGATCTGCGCGCGCCCAGGAAACCAAGAGCGGGATGCTATAGTCCAAGCCGTGTCGGCTGGGGCGTGTGCCCTGTCGGCGTGCGCCCCATCAAACCAAGGAGAAGACCCGTGATTTATCGTCGTGCGTTCGTGGCCTCGGCCCTCGCGGCCGTTCTTGCCGTACCCGGAGCCGGCCTCGTGGCCGCGCAGCAGAAGCGCGCCAGCCCCCACGAAACCGTCAAGGCGACCATCGACGGCGCCACCGTCAGCATCACCTACGGCCGTCCCTACGTGAAGGGCCGCAAGATCGTGGGGGGCTTGGTGCCCTACGGCCAGGTCTGGCGCACGGGCGCCGACGAGGCCACGATTCTCGAGACCGACAAGGCCCTGATGATCGGGTCGATCCACGTGAACCCGGGCAAGATTTCGCTCTACACGCTGGTCGACGAGAAGGAATGGAAGCTCGTGCTCAACAAGCAGGTGGGCCAGTGGGGCACTGAGTACAGCCCGGCGCAGGATCTGGCGCGCCTCGCCATGAAGACCGAGAAGCTCGCGGCTCCCGTGGAGCAACTCACGATCGCCATCGAGAAGAATCCGGCCGGCAAGGGCGGGTTGATCGTGCTGCAGTGGGAAACCACGAAGGCCAGCATCGCATTCAGCGCGATGTAGTTCCGCCTGGCGCGGGTGTTCACCGCGAGGTGGACACCCGCAGCCGTGCCGTGGCGTTCCGCTTCGGCACTTGTCCCACCGGTATCTGCGCGACCACCTTCAACGTCGCGGTCTCCACCACATACACCTGGTTGTCGCCGGCGGCGGCGATGTAGACGAAGCGCCCGTCGGGCGTGGCCGTCACCCACTCGGGATGCTGGCCCACGAATACGCGGCCCACCTCTTTCAGGTCGGGCAGCGAGTGCACGTAGGCGTAGCCGTAGACCTTGCTCGTGGACCACAGCCGCGTGCCATCGGGCGACACCCACAGGCCGTGCGCGGGCGCGCCCTGCAAGCCGTCGGTGTGCGGATGCTCGCCAGGAATGGCTGGGTGCTCGATGCGCGCTGTCTCTTTTCCGCTGGCGAAGTCCACGACCGCGAAGCCGTGGAAGTCGGAGAGCTGCACGATGACGTCTTTCGTGGAGCCGTCGCGGTTGGTCGTGAAGGCCATCGGCCGGATGCCCGACGACTCGTCGATGGTGCGCACCACGGCGTCGGTGGCCGTATCCACGATGCTGATGGCCTTCTGCGGAATGGAGCCCGCGACTGCGAACTTGCCGTCTGGCGTGACGTACACGTTGTGGATCGCGCCCTTCACGGGAATCGACTTCACGTTCTTCAGCGCGACCGTGTCGATGACATCCACGGCGCCAGGCGCCTGCGCGATGCCCACGTAGACCTTGCGACCGTCGAGGCTCAGCGCCAGATTGTTGGGGCGTCCGCTCAGCTTGATGCTCGAGGTGACCGTGAGCGTGACCGCGTCGATGACATCCAGCGTCTGGTGATGCTCGTTCGTGACATAGAGACGCGCGCCGTCAGGTGACGCCGTGACGCCGTGCGGAATGTCGACGCCGCGCAACACCGCGACGACGGTGTTCGTGTCGGGATCGATGAGATGCGCGCCGTCGCCGGCAGCGTTGGTCTGGATGATTCGCACGGCGGTGCGCGTGGACGTCGAGTTCGACGCAGCGGTCGCTGCGGGCGCGCGCGACCCGCGCACCCACGTCGCCATCGCCTGCCACTCGGCATCCGACTGCGTGCGCCAGTGCTTGCCGCCGCCGTGGAACGCATCGCCGCCCGACGCGCGGTCGAGCGCATGCGTCAGCAGCCGGCTCGCCAGCGGATCGCCCGGCACGAGCAGCGGCGTGAGCGCCGCCAGGTTCTTCGCCGAGTCAGCCTCGCTCCAGCCCGTGGCGCCTTCTGCAAGTGGCACGAGCCGGAAGCGCGTGCCCACCTTACCCATGTGACACGTGGCGCAGGTCTGCAGGCCATCGCGCCTGGCCAGGAAGATCGGCTCGATGCGCGCATGGAACACCGCCGGATCGAGCGCGGGCACCCCCCCGGCTGGCGTCACCACGGGTTGCCCCGCGGCGATCTGCCCCGCTGCCGCTGACGTCACCACGAGCACGCTCAGCCACGATTGCCACGCCGCCGCCATCCACGCCGCTCGTACCATCGCTCGCCTCCTGGGTTGCCGGACGCGCCAGAGTCTAGCAGGCTGTGCGACGTTCGGCACAAGATAGCGGGCCATGCTGTCGCCCATTCCGATCCTGCTCGCCGGACTCGTGCTCGTCATCTTCTGGTTCGGCCTCACCTGGTGGCAGAGCGCCCGCCGCGGACATGCCCACCGCGCGCCCACGCCAGTGCAGCTCGGCATCGGCGCCGTGACGTTGTTCTTCGACACGCTCGGCATCGGCAACTACGCGCCCACCACCGCCCTCTTCCGCTTCTTGAAGATGGTGAAAGACGAGTGGATTCCCGGCACCCTCAACGTGGGCTCGTCGGTACCTGTGGCGATCGAGGCATTGGTCTTCATGACGGCCATTGCCGTGGACCCCTTCACGCTGGCGGTGATGGTGCCGCTCGGCGCCCTTGGTGCCTATCTGGGCGCGGGCATCGTGGCCAGTCTGCCGCGCCGGCCGATTCAGATCGGCATGGGGGTCGCGCTACTGACCGGCGCGCTCTTCATGCTGCTCACGAACCTGAAGATGATTCCCGGCGGCGGCACGGCCATCGGCTTTGCCGGCACCACGCTCGTGATCGCCACGGCCATCAACGTGATCCTCGGCGCGCTCAACGCGCTCGGCATCGGCAGCTACGCGCCGAGTCTCATCGCCTTCAGCCTGCTCGGCATGGACCCGCGATCGGCCTTCCCGATCATGATGGGCTCGGCCGCCTACATGCTGCCGCTCTCGGGCATCAAGTTCGTGCGTAAGAACGCCTACGACGGACAAGCCGCGCTGGGCATCACGCTCGGCGGCATTCCCGGCGTGCTGGTGGCCGCATACGTGGTGAAGTCGCTGCCGCTCGAAGCGATCCGCTGGCTGGTCGTGATCGTGGTGCTGTATGCCGGTGTGTCGCTGCTGAAGACCGCGATCGAGCAGCGCCGCGGGGCATCGCCGACGAAGTGATGAGACCGGTTGGGAGTCGAACCCAGCAGCGCACGGTTGACGAGCGCCCGAACGGGTTTGCAGCCCGCGGGGAGCCCGGCCCCCTCCACCGGCCATGAGGCGCGTGAGTCGCGATCAGCTCGCGCTGGCGATGATGACGCGGAAGCCGTCGGGACATGCCATGTCCCTCCGGGTGTCAGGACGAGGCGGGTGTGGTGGTGGGCCGCGTGGGGATCGAACCCACGACCACATGATTAAAAGTCACGTGCTCTACCACTGAGCTAGCGGCCCGTGTCTCCGATTCTACCCGGTCCGGGCCAGACGTGGCGGTCGGAGGTTAGGTGTGTCGAGGCGCACCGTCACCGTTTGCGTGCGCTCGCCGAACTCGGGATGACGGAACACGAACTGATGCACGCCGATGACCAGTGGCAGGTTCGCCAGCGGCGTGTCGCCGGCCACGCGGCCATCGACCACCACCTCGGCCCACGGCTGCGCGTTCACCTGCACGAGCGCCCGCGGCGAGGCGACGATGAGCGGCTCGGTGCGTCCGGCGCCCACCACCGCTTTCACCGTGGTGCGGAAGCCGAGCGCGGCATTCACGAGCTCGAAGACGTGCGGACCGGCGGTGACCATGATGCGCTCGCTGGCGCTCGATCCCACGACCTGACCGGCTTCGAGCACCTGCACATCGAACGGCGTCTGCACATGCGCCCAGCCCTACGCGGGGCCAGTGGGCGTGGATACAGTGAGCGGCGTGCGGCCGGCCGATGCGCCGTCAATCCACACGGCGGCTTCGGCCACCACGGTGTCGAAGCGCAGTGCGCCCGTGACGACAGCCGCGGGCGCAGCGGGCGCGGATGCCAGTTCCAGATGACGCGTTCAGCGTGCGCCTTCCGTCACCTCGGCCTCGAGCGTCTGCGGCGTGCCGGTGGTGCTGGTGACATCCACACGGTGGCGGCCGATGGGCAGCGACACGACCACGGGCGTGACGCCCTGGTCGGTGCCATCGATGGCCACGTGCGCGCCGGCCGGATGCGACGACACCACTACTTCGCCCATGGGCGCGGCGCTGGCGCGCACTTCGCCGGTGAGCGACAGGGCGATGTAGAGCGCCTGACCAACGATGACCAGTGCGCAGAGCGAGCACGCCGACCATGTCTTTCGAGAACAGACGGCCACCGAGCAACGCCGATGGCAGCGCGGCCGGCGGCCACGGAGCCCGGGGCCACGCCGTGATCGTCGGCGATTCCGCCACGCGCGCCACCACTTTCAGCACGGCGTCGTGGGCGTCGGTGTCGTCGGCGGCGTGTGTGCTCGGCTGCATCTGGCGGCTCCCAAGCCGTGTGAGCGCCTCGACGAGGTGCCCTCGGACTATCGGATCAAGCGCCAAGGCGTTTCACGGAACCTCACCGCGGGTTCCGCCCGCGCCCAGGGCCGTCTGGCCGTGTTAGGATTGAGGGCTCGCAACGTAGCGTCCCCGTCGTCCAGAGGCCTAGGACGTGGCCCTTTCAAGGCTAAAACACGGGTTCGAATCCCGTCGGGGACGCCAATACTTCCTGAGCGCGTTCAACCGGCGCTACATTACTGGAGAGTGGAGCGGTTACGGCGGTTCGATTGAACCGTTTTCCGTCGTCAGCGAGCCCGTCGGGCAGGAAGAGTTGCTGCAGCCGCTGCTTGTAGTCGAGCGACGCCTGCACCCACTGGTCGGATGCGCGCGGCAGGATCCGCTCTGCGAACGCCAGAATGCCCTCCACGTCGAGTTCCTCGATAGCATCTGCGTGGTGGTCGATCTTGGCCAACGTCAGCTCCTCGCGCCGCTTGTCGCGTTGCCGCGCGTAGGTCGCCGCATCGATACCGCCGCGGGCAGTGATAGTGCGCGTAGCGGCCGGAACGGCCCTTCGCCCAGCTCCCGGTGAGCGAACGGCCGCACGATTCGCAACGAACAAAGCCGCGCGGTGGGAGATTTGGATGGTTTCGCTGGCGTGGCGCCGCCACGGCGACGCGGCCGTCAAGCACGGCCTGCGAACGGTAGAACGTGGCCTCATCCACCAGCGGCTCGAAGTCGCCGACGGTGGACACGTTCGGCGGCCCAGGCCGTCCTAGAAATGCCGCGTGAGGCGATTCAGCGCGTCGTAGAGCATCGTCACTGCGTAGCCGTCGGGCTCGGTGACACTGCTGACCCGGCCGTAGCCGTCGTAGCGGGCCAGTGGATCGGCTGTGCCGCCGCTAAGCTGCCGCACATTGAGCAGGTCGATGCCGTTGGCAACGTAGGTGTACCCGGTACGCGTATGGCACAATCGACCAATGGGACGGGGGACGGCATGATCACTGACCGCATCGAGATGAATCCGCTCGTGATGCTCGGCAAACCCGTGATCCGCGGCACGCGTATTCCCGTGGACCTGCTGCTGCGCAAGCTGAGCGAGGGCGCGTCGATGGCGGACCTCCTCGAAGCCTATCCCCGCCTCACGCAGCAGGACCTCCACGCCGCCATGCGCTACGCCGCGGATACCGTCGCGCACGAAGAGCTGGTCTTGATCGGAGACGCCCCACCGCCGTCCCGGACCTGATCGATGCTGTTCCTGGCTGACGAGAGCTGCGACTTCGCAGTCGTTCGCGCCCTGCGGGCGGCGGGCTACGACGTCACCGCCGCGGCCGAACTGGTGGGTGGCGCGCCTGACACGGTCGTGGCCGGCCTCGCCGTGGGCGAAGCCCGCGTGCTGCTGACGGAAGACAAGGACTTCGGCCAACTGGTGTACGCGACGGGGCACGCGACCTCGGGGGGCGTGCTCATCCGATTTCCAGCCGGCGCGCGGCGCACGGTTGGAGCAGCCGTGGTCGCCGTGGCAACGACGTTTGGGGATCGGCTCATCGGGCAGTTTGCCGTCGTCGAGCCGGGGCGCGTCCGGCTGGGCCGACCCATGCGGCAATGATCCCGCGCGACACGGCCACGCCATCCTGACATCGGTTTCGCATCGGGGCCTCCTGGCCAGCGGTCAGGAGCGCGTGCGCCCTGGCGGTGCGCCGGGGCACGGTGACCAGGGATTGTCGCACGCCGGGCGACCGCCGACTGCCGTTCACGGACCGCTTTGCTCAAGAGGCGCTCAGTTCAGGTTCGCCAGTAGGCCGCGCCACAACGAAAAATTGGGCACGCCACACCTTCCTGAGCGCGTTCCGGAACGCCGCATTTCACCAACGGACCAGCGTATCGCGACAGGTAGGACGCTGGCCGGTGAAGCGTACCGGGTTTCTCGGAGACCTCATTTCTTGGGACGACGGGGTGTCGTTCGCCAAAACCTTGTCCTCTCAGCAGGCGTGCGATTTCCGGCCTCCCGAAGGCGCCACCCTTGGTCATGCTCGCCCGCTTCCTTCGCGTACTTCGGCTGCTGACCGTCCTCGCGAGCGGGCACCGAGCACTCGCGCTCGAGAACCTCGCGCTCCGGCGGCAGTTGGCGATGTACGGGCGCACCAGACCGAGGCCCGCCGTCCGCGGGGCCGACCGGCTGTTCTGGGTCGGACTGCGGCGCGCGTGGACGGGCTGGCGCTCGGCGTTGGTGATCGTCCGGCCCGCGACTGTTGTCGCGCACCTTCCTGCAGAATCACGCCAGCGCGCTCGTCGCGCTCGATTTCTTCACTGTGGCGACCCTCACCGGTCGCGTGCTGTTCGTCCTCGTCGTCCTCGCACACGAGCGTCGGCGTATCCTGCACGTCAACGTGACGGCGCACCCGACGTCGGCGTGGACGCGCCCGCCGCTGCGCGAGTCGTTCCCCTACGAGGTGACACCCCGCTTTCTCCTGCATGATCGCGACGCGATCTTTGATGAGGCCTTCCGACGCTCGGTCGCGGCTGTCGGACCACGTGGTCGTGCTCAACGAGCGACACCTGCGACGCCTGCTTCGCGCTTATACCGACTACTACCACCGCTCGCGCACGCAGCTTGCGCTCATGATGGATGCGCCTGAGCCGCGACCCATCACGGCGATCGACGCAGGACGGGTGGTGACGCTGCCGGCGGTCGACGGGCTAGATCATCGGTATGAACGACGCGCGGCCTGAGCGCCGACGCGCGCATCGCTGACAGAACACGCGCTTGCCTGGGGTAGTGCCGTGCGCGCCGGCGCGTGCCAAGACGTCCCACCCCTTCGCCGTTACTCCGCCGCCCCGACCGGACACCCACTCATCGCTCGCTGCGAACGACGCGGTGCTCGCCCGAATCCGTCGCGCACACGCACGCCCGCACGTCAGGCGGTTTTGGCGAGGGCCAGGCGGCGTGCGACCCCTGTCAGTCGGCCCCGGCCGCCGTCTCCGCGCCACCAGGCTTCCCGAGCCGCAGTGCCGCAAACGCCGCCGTCTGATCCCTGGTGCCCATCACGGCCACGAGGTCGCCGCGCTCCAGCCGTACGTTACCGTCAGGGTTCGACGTGAGCGCGCCCTCGCGCACGATCGCTACTACCGACGCGCCGGTCGTGGCGCGCAGGCGCAGTTCGCCGAGCGTCCTGCCCTCGAGCGGGCTGCCCGCCGCCACACTCACCCAGTCCACGTCCAGATGCCGGGCCACGGCATTCAACTGCGACATCAGCGCAAGCCCCGTCTGGTCGGCCTGCAGGTAGCGCTCATGGCGGATCGCGCTGGCCATGCTCAGCACTTCGGCCGCCGGCACGTTGAAGTGCAACATCGCCTGCCTGGTCATCTCGATGGCGGCCTCGAACTCGGGCGAGGTTACTTCCTGGATGCCGAGGGCATACAGGTCGCGCACGGCGTCGGAACTATCCGCCCGCGCAATCACCGGCAGGTCGGGATGCAGCCGCCGCACAGCGGCCACGATGTTGCGCACGTCGGCGAAAGCCGGCACGGTCACGAGAATCGCGCGCGCGTGCGCGATGCCCGCGGCCGCGAGCACCACCGCCTGCGTGGCGTCGCCGTAGATCACCGGCTGGCCGGCATCGCGCACGTGCTGCACGCGCCGGTCATCGGACTCGACGAGCACGAAGGGCAGCTTCATGCGCGTGAGCGCATCGGCCACGGTGCGGCCCACGCGGCCCGCGCCGGCCACGACCACGTGCGAGTCGAGCCCGCGCGATGGGATGTTGCTGGCTTCGTGCGTTTCGCGGTCCACCCGCGGCCAGAAGCGGGCATAGATCGCCGGCACCTGACCCGACACCACCGGCGTGAGCGTCATCGTCACGATCGCCGCGTTCATGGCCATGGCGTAGACCTCGGGTGAGAGTGCGCCGCTCGACTGGCCCACGCGCGCCAGCACGAACGCGAACTCACCCACCTGGAAGAGCGTAAGGCCCACCGCCAGCGGCACCACGTTCCAGTAGCCAAAGGCGCGCACGACCAGCGCCAGGATCGCCCCTTTGCCAATTAAGATGGCGACGACCACCGCCGACAGGCTGCCGAGTTGCTGCCATATCAGGGCGGG
>Ga0105046_10000858_pt1 | contig 44619 bp, 42 predicted proteins | sample MAT03_FD_78385 | JGI IMG/M metagenome (GOLD analysis project Ga0105046, IMG submission 78385) | Freshwater microbial communities from Lake Fryxell liftoff mats and glacier meltwater in Antarctica - MAT-03 (megahit assembly) | ecosystem: Environmental > Aquatic > Freshwater > Ice > Liftoff... | reverse complement strand
TTTGGATGGAAAAATTCCGTTTCGAGGCGTGTTAAAAAAAATGATTGTGAGGTTTACTGGGGTAAATGAGCGATTATTTTTTTTGACACAACGACGAAAATGGAGTTTTCGGCCAAACACTAATTAGTTGAATAAATAAAAAGTTACAACATCATTAATAAAAAAAATTATGCAATTACTATCAGCCAAAGAGATTAAAGTAAATCCCACCAAACTTAGTCATATCGATCATTTAGTCAAGTCAATATACAGGCTTATTATCTATAGCAGACATCACTTGGATGATGACCTTTTAGACACCTATTTAGCAGGCATTCACGAGCTTCAGGAACTCACCAGTATAAAAAATGCTCAAATGGAAGCTCAAAATGAAGAAGAGGCCAAGGAATATTTAAAAAATCTAAAAATATCACTTGACTTTGTTATAGAAGAGATTATTTCACACAACAACTTTAACACAGAGGTTCAACTGTTTCAACTTCTCCGACTCATTTCTCCAGAAACAAATGTTATTCACCCAAATCGCTACAGGCAAACGCATGTTCAAATTGGCGCGCACATTTGCCCTGAGCCGACCATAGTTCCCCATTTAGTTGCAGAACTGTATTATCAAATGCAAACACTAACAAATCCGATAGTAAGGGCCATTTACTTTCATCACGAATTAATTAGGATTCACCCTTTTGCAGATGGTAATGGGAGAGTAACAAGAATAGCGAAAAACTGGATGCTTATGTACGATTTATATCCTCCTATTTTTATCAACGACGCTCCACAAAAAAAAGAGTACATTGCCACACTGTCGAAAAGTTTCAGGCACTTGGAAAACCTTCCGGATACATGGAATATACATACAGAACTATTTTTCGAACAGGAGCTCGACCGATTAGTAACGAATACAACTTTACTTTATGAAACGATAAATAAAATTGGACTAAACAGAAAAAAAATAAATGAATAAACTCGCCGTGGAACTGGATTTCGTGGAGTGTTAATTCGTGATTCCGATAATTATCGGGACGTGGCAAAAGCATCAACCTCGCAGTAAAGCCGCCTGGAATTCTTCAGACTAAAAATAACTACCAATGGAAATGTACAAAATACAAATTATTGAAACCGTCATAGTGCTATTTATTTACACTATTTTTTATTACACAACGAAAGTTTTAGTAAATAAATCTTTAAAGCAAACCCAATTACACTGGGGAAGAAGAAAAATGATAGTTAAAGCTATAAATCTGTTATTATTTTTAACTCTTATAGTTATTTGGTCTGCGATATGGGGACTCAAACAAAATGAAATAGCCATGTTTGTGGGAACCATTGTAACAGCTTTAGGAATAGCTTTTTTTGCTCAATGGTCATTACTCTCAAATATTACAGCGAGTTTAATCTTATTTTTTAACCATCCCATAAAAATAGGTGATACGATAAAAGTCTTAGATAAAGATCATTCATTCGGAGGTGAAGTTTTGGATCTGCGCTATTTTTTCGTGCATTTAAAAACAGAAAATGGTGAGACAATTACCATTCCCAACTCAATTTTACTTCAAAAATCAATTTCGATTACTGAAAAGACGTGGGATTAAAATTATGGATTTGTCTAAATAATTTAAATTATGGCGATCATCGCAAATAATACCAAATCGAAATATAGTTGAGGTGTTGACCTTATTATATTTAGGTGGGTTCATTTTGAGTGCTATTAGCCTCGTCTGACTGAAGGCTTGCGAGAGTGATTGCAGGGTCTTCGTTTGGGCGTGGTAGATGCCGATCCTAATAAACAAGATGGTTCAGTTAGAGAGTGAAACTGGACCATATTTTGTTTGGAATGAGTATAATTTCAGCACTCTATACATAAACAATATTTATGTGATATATAAAAAACATAAATAAAAATAAATGAGTCGCGATGTGTAGTTTTACTCTAACCATTTAAACAATGAAACATGAAAAACACGATTTTTTCAATTACTATTTTCGGCCTGTTGTTTACGAGTTGTGCCATTATACGTCCAGGCGAAGTTGGAGTGAAACAAAAGTTAGGACGATTGTCTGATAAAGTGCATGTGCGCGGACCAGTTTTTTACAATCCATTTATAGGACGCGTTATAAAAGTTTCCGTTCAAACGAATAACCTTGAACTTACCTTGAATTTGCCTAGTAAAGAGGGTTTGAGCATTAGCTCGCAAATTTCTATTCTGTACAAATTAAATCAGGATCAGGTACCCGCAATAATAAGAAACATAGGCTTAAGGTACGAAACCATCATTGCCAACGTTTTTAGATCCGCATCGGCGGATGTCTGCGCACAGCACTATGCTAAAGATTTGCACTCAGGTTTAAGATCTGAGATAGAAAAGGCCATTAAAGTGAAAATGATGGAAACATTGAATTTGCAAGGAATTCAAATTGACGCTGTGTTAATGAAAAGTATTCAATTGCCCCCGGGTTTAACAAATTCAATTGAACTCAAACTTCAAGCAGAGCAGGATGTGATGCGAATGGAATTCACGCTTAAACAAGCCAAATTAGAAGCCGATCGAAAAATAATAGAAGCAAGAGGAACCAGTGACGCGCAAAAAATTATATCAGAAGGCCTAACAAATGAGATTATAAAAATAAGAAGCATAGAAGCTTTTCTTGAGCTTGCAAAGTCTCCAAATAGTAAAATAATTGTTACCGACGGCCAGACGCCATTTTTAATCAATAATGAAAAGAAAGAGTAAATGGTGGAAGCTTTAATCGCCGCCAAAAACAACTAAAACATACAGTCAGTATTAACCACTAATTAAAATTTATCTATTATGGAAACAACTATTCACACTTCACAATCCAAAATCAAAGCCATTGCGGCTATTTTAGTAGCATTAAGTTGCTGCGTTTTATTAATCAGCGTAATATCGCATGTTACCTTCGATGTGATGGCAACAACCTTATTTGATTTTGCCATTCACCATTATTTCGTAATGATTTTCGTAAGTCTTATCGTTCTTGCTGTTAGCATCAAAGTCTACACCGCATTAGACGAAAAAATTGATCGCAATTACCGCGAAAGTCACAGTTTCGAATTGAGTAAGGATAGAAGAAAAAGATTGAAGCTCTCCAATTTATTTAAAGGCAGTAGAGGCAGAACAATTGCAGGAGCCAGTCGGTTCGTGAAAATTGAAGAGGTAATGAAATTGAAATTTGGGTCGGCCGACGTACTACTGGATGAAGAAGCTAAATCGCAGCGGCAAAGAGATTTGCAAAAAGCCTCGGTACTTGGGGAAGCTTACACACAAAAAATAATTATTCTTTTTAGAGACGAGGAATCGAAAAAACATCTTATTACCTCTATCTGGCAGAGTACCTCCGATCATATTATTTTAAGGGCCGGTATTATTTTGCCTGTAAGGAGTATTTATAAAATTGAATTTTAAGTAAACAGGGTGCGATGCACATTTGATGCAGACGCGCTCATGTTTTTAGAAAGTGGTAACTAAAATACATACTATGATCGTATTAGATATTATCTTAAATGATGAAAAAATAGCCGGGGAAATTTCTAATTTTCTCATTGAAAAACGATATGCTTATCAAACGCATATAGATACAAATACGATTTTGACCTTACAGGGAAAAAAAGAAACCATCAGGTTATTTTTTATTACCAAGGCTTTATTGTACAATTTAATTGAAAGCGAAGTGAAGGAAAAATTTTTTTCGCCCGGAATGATTATTTACGCCACGCCGGTTAGCCATATTAACGAGGAGTTTGGCGAGACACTGAGGAAAAATATAAAAGCTATATAATGAAACAGTTTTTTTTAATACTAATTATCGCTTCACTTCAAGTAAGTGCACAGGAAATATTTTCTTCTAAAACATACATAAATACCTGTTACCATAACCAACAGTGTTTTTCACTGAATAACAGCTCCTTTGTTTTTTACAACGAGGATAACCATGAATTAATAATTGTGATTGATTTCGCTAAATTCAAAATCGGCAACGATACGCTGGATGAATGGCTCGACGATCTGGATGACACCAAATTGATTTTTAAAGGTTACCTCCAAACTGCTAATCTGCTAGATCTCACGCATCACAACTCAAAAGCTCTTGTTGTTAACGGCGTCATGAGCTTTAACGGTATCGCTCACGCTCACAGTATTGAATTTACCCTTTTTGAGTTGCCGCGCGAAGGGATGCTTTTTATGGACAATCAAAATAATTATTTTGATAGAATCAACGCAAATCTTCAATTTGGTTTTTATCCTAAAGAATTTAAAATAAATAAAAAACCCCATCATTTGAAGAAAAAAATAACCGTAGCGATATATCGGGGATATGTTAATCCCTTTAGACCAGGTATGGAACATTGGATAAGAAATTGACTGAAAACTTAATTCGCCATTTTTATTTTGAGCACTTTCTGTCTTTCTCAAACAACACCCTATTCCAGAATGGTTTGCGAATGGCGAATGGTCGGTGCGGCATGGGTCTGGGAGAAGTTACCCGCATATGGATTCGACAAGATTACAAAGGAGCCAGAATACTACAAAAGACCGCCATTCATAACAGTGGGATTTGACAAGCGTATTTTACCGAACACTAGCAATGCCTATAGGGTATGGCACAATACCTTTCCTCCCGGATGGCCAAAAGAGAATACCTGGATGCGAAGGATAACACGAAGGAAAACTTTTGGAGTAATACGTTAATTGCAGTTAGGACAAGCCAAAAAGTGCGGCCTGTCGGCAACACTGTCATTTTATTTATTAATACAGCTATTATTTTTTAACAAGAATAAAAATAAATTTAAGCTCACTAATTTGTTAAAATCTTGGTATTCTATGTCAAATTACTATATTTGTGTTTAGGTTTAATCTTAAGTGTATAAAATAAGGTCATATATTTCAATGCTTTTGCTGGCATTAGTTCTCTTCCCTTTGGCTGAGAAAGTGAAGCATGAGTTAGGCCACTTAACCGAAGACCATTGCGATACAAAAGGTATCCACTTTTGTGCCCTAGAACATAATTGTTCTATTTGCGACTATTTAATTTCATCTTCCACAGACACACCGCCTCAAGAACAGAACACTTTGAATATATCTGTTCAATACGCTGAACAGTTAAAACGCGCTGTTGTTTTTAATACAAGAACATCTCCAAAATATACTCTATCTCTTAGAGGACCTCCTGTTTGCTAATCCTACATTTACTGTATTATTAAATTGCCCCCGTTAATTCATCGAATTAATGATGTGCGAATTTCACTTTACAAGTAAATTTTTTACATCATAGCTAAGCTCTGATATTTTCTCGGATTATTAATTATCAATTTTTTAAAATGAAAAAATTACCCGTAACCGTCCTAAGCGGTTTCTTGGGAGCAGGTAAAACAAGCTTGCTCAATCATGTTCTTCATAATCGCGAAGGACTAAAAGTAGCCGTTATCGTTAACGATATGAGCGAAATAAATGTAGATGCCCGTTTAGTTGAAAAAGAAAATACACTTTCACGCACGGAAGAAAAATTGGTAGAAATGAGCAACGGTTGCATTTGTTGCACCCTGCGCGAAGATTTAATGATTGAAGTTGAAAAACTTGCTATTCAAAATAAATTCGATTATCTGCTAATAGAGAGTACAGGCATTTCAGAACCTGTTCCTGTGGCGCAAACTTTTTCTTTTGTTGATGATGAAAAAGGAATTGATCTTTCAAAATTCAGTTTTATAGATTGTATGGTTACTGTTGTTGATGCTTTTAATTTCTCTAACGATTTTGGCGCAAACCAAACGCTTGTAGATAGAAACTTGACAAACATGGAGAATGATTACCGAACCATTGTAAACCTTTTAACGGATCAAATTGAATTCGCCAACGTCATCGTACTAAATAAAACCGATTTGGTTTCTGAAAGTCAATTAGGCTTATTAGAATCTATTCTTAAAAAATTAAACCCTTCTGCTAAAATTATTAAAAGTAGTTTTGGTAAAATTGATTCTGCCTTAATACTAAACACCGGCTCATTTAATTTAGCGGAGGCCGAAAGTTCTGCGGGTTGGATTCAAGAATTAAATAATGAACACACTCCCGAAACAGAGGAATACGGTATTTCATCATTTGTGTTTCGTGATAAACGTCCTTTTCATCACGAACGCTTTTGGGCTTATTTAAACGAACATTTTCCCGCCAACATTCTTCGCAGTAAAGGTTTATTCTGGATTTCATCACGTCCACAACAGGCATTAAACTGGGGTCAGGCAGGCGGTTCATTAAGAGCCGACAATGCAGGCGTTTGGTGGGCAAGCATGCAGTTTAGCGATAGAATGCGCCATGTTTCTTTTATCGAAAACCAAAAAACAATCGAATCTCGTTGGGATAAAGAGTTTGGTGATAGGTTAAATGAACTGGTAATTATTGGTCAGGACCTTGACGAAGCTGAAATAAAAAAAGCCCTTGAAAAATGTTTGTGCACACCAAAAGAAGTTAAAAAAATGTGGTCAAATAAATATCAGGAAGATGAATGGCCGCTTGATAATGCTTGTCCTATTATTGAAGAAGCTTAACTAGTAACCCATAAAAAATCAAATATGAAAACAACCACCATCATCATTAATGCTTCAATAGCATTTGTATTAACAATAACTCAAAGCGGATGCGGAGGGAATTATGAAATACATGATAAACTTAAACAAGAACACGCTCAAATGGATTCCATTCATAATGTTATGGAGGCAGAACATTTACAATTTGAAAACGAACACGCTGAGTGGGCAAAAACTCATAAAGCCATTCAAGATTCAACTAACGAAGAAGCTCACAAAGGGTTTGAATTAGACCATAAACAATTCATCGAAGATCACAATGCAATGGTTCAGAAACATAAACTTCTATTGAAGCAACACAAAGAGTTAGAACGAAACCATGAAGCAGGCAGTAAAACAGAAGATGATATAAAAGCCGATCACGAAAAAATGAAACAAGAACATAATATCATGTTAACGGAACATGCTCAAATGCTTGCTGACCATGAAAAAATGAAAGCCGACCACGAAAAAATGGTTTATGATCACAAATAAAAAAAACTTAAGTCTTAACATGCCGTGTAGAAAATAAATATAGGTAATGAAAACTATCGCACCAAAAAATAGAATCGCCTACTTGTCAGATGCCATTGGCTTCTCGGCATCAACGTTATGCGCTATTCATTGTGCAATTCTTCCTTTTGTTATAAGTTTTTTACCGCTTTTGGCGCTTGAGTTTTTAAGCAACCCAAAATTAGAGTGGGCTATACTTTCTGTCAGTATTGCCTTAGCCCTTACTTCATTTATAGTTGGGTATTACAAACACCATCATGATATTGAAGCTATAATGATAATGGCATTGGCAATAGCTTTTTTTGTAAACGGTCGTTTGCATGATTTGCCAACATTGTTTGAAGAAATATGCACACCAATAGGAGGAATAACTATGGCTTATGCACATTACAGAAATTGGAAACTTTGTAAACTCCGCAAATGCAAAATATGTAAAACTGATAAAGAATAATAACATGTGTACAAGCTACAAAACGGGTAACTGCACCCATCAACTGCAAATAAAAGAAAGAAAAACGAGAATTGTTGTTCTGATATCAATTGGCGCAATGTTTTTAGAAATAATTTTCGGTTACATCACTAAATCAATGGCTCTGCTATCCGATGGATGGCACATGAGCTCACACGTTATCGCAATTGGTGCTGGATGGTACACTTACAAGTATGTAATAAGTAAGCAATCCAATAATAAATTGAAAAGTAATCCCGAAAAAATATTTTCCCTAACAGGTTACACTAACGCGTTAATATTATTGGCAATTGCAGGCATTATGCTGTTTGAATCTGTTGAACGCTTTCTCTCGCCCGTTACAGTTAATTATAATGAAGCAATTATTGTTTCATTTATTGGGCTTTTTGTAAATATAATTTCTGCGAAGGTTTTACATCACGATGCTTCTAATAGCGATACTAACATTCGTGCCACATATTTACATGTATTAGCTGATGTACTTACGAGTGTTTTGGCAATTATTGCACTCTTTGGCGGCTCACTCTTTAGAATAAACTTTCTCGATTCTGTCATGGGAATCATCGGCTCCGCAATAATTATTTATTGGGCAGTTGGTTTAATTAAAACCTCAAGTAAAGAATTAGTAAATTCAGAAATCAACTTTAAAAACTTAAAGCCAAATTTTAAAACAAGTAACTCCGCCTAAAGTAAAATATCTTAGTGAATAAATTCCCGCTAATACTTATATTATGTGCGCAGTTACTCTCGGTTGCGCAGGTACATTCTTCGACCAAAAGCAAATGTAAGTTTATGCTTGACGGGAAGGTATTACACAAATACGACAAATCAAACCTTGAATTTGCAACGGTTTTTATCGTAGAATTAAACCGCAGTACAAATACAAACGAAAATCAAAATAGAGAACTTGGAATTGGTGTATTTAACCTATTGGACCAATCTCACAGTGATTATTTAGATAGATTCAGATATTTTACCAATGCCAGGAGGCGAAACATTAGTTTTAGATTAAAAATTCCGTTTAACATTAACTTCAAAAATCATAAACCATAAAATAAAAATCATGAAAAAACAACTCTTCAAATTACTTACACCTGCTCTCTTACTCATGCTATTTTGGAGTGGATGTAAAAAAGACAGAGATCAGGTTGCTGTGCCGCCCCCTGTATTAAATGCCCCTGAATTAATTACAAGTATGGTGCTTGTGTTTACCGATTCTTCAAATGTTTCTAATATAATTAAAGCGGAGTTCAGAGACCCTGACGGACCAGGTGGAAATGCTGCAACCAAATTTGATACCATTAAGTTAAGTCCAAATAAAACATACTCGCTCAATATTTTACTGCTCGATGAAACAAAAAATCCTATTGATACTGTTTCAGAAGAGATCTGGAAAGAAAGAAATGATCATCAGTTCTTTTTTTCACACTCAGGGATTAATGTTAGTATTACTTATTTAGACGTTGACGGAAATGGTTACCCTGTAGGGCTTACTACTAAATGGAGAACAGGTATCGCAAGTCTGTCGACATCAAAGATCACACTGAAACATCAGGCGGGTACAAAAAACGGAACAATGGGTCCTGGTGAAACAGATGTGGAAGTTAATTATCAAACTAAAATTCAATAACCTTACTCATGAAAAATATAAATAAAATAATTGGCATTCTAATTATTGCCATACTTATTACAGCCTGTAATAAAAGCAAAAAATATTCTAAACGATTAGATGGTAACAAGTGGCAAGTGAAAGAAATTACAATTGAAGGCGGTTCAGAATCCAATTTGCCGGAAGTTTTATTTAAGGAATGTGATATCTATGAACAATCTTGTGAAGGAAGTTGGATAACTCCAGAAGGAGGTCGTTCGGCATTTATATGGCAGGTTAGATCAAAAGGCAAAGATTTTGAAATTTCTAATCAAACCGATCATGTACATGGATATTTAGATGTAAAAGCAGCAGAACAATGCATAAAATATACCGGCGTTTATACCATTGTAAAAAGTAAGCGAAATCAATTTATTATTGAGTCCACAGTAACCGGCGGTTACAGTGGTAAAAAAGTACAGATTACTTTTGAAAAATAAATGTATAACACTAAAAAAGAAAGGAGGTTCGTTCATTTAAAATCTTATAAGACTACCCACAAAATAAATTATCTATTAACAATTAAAATTTAAACAAATGAAAACTAAGTTAATTTTATCAACAGCATTAATTGCTTTAGCATTTTTATCACAATCATGTAAAAAAGACTACGAATGTCATTGTGAAAAGAAAGCAGGTGGCGAAGAGCATATTGATATCAAGTCAAAAAAATCTGATGCTGATGGCGAGTGCAAAAAACTGGCAGAAGGTAGTACAGTTTACTCTTCTTGTAAAGTAGAGTAAATTTTAAGTATGTTCTAAAAAAAGCTCCTGATATAAAATTTGGTGCTTGTTATCAGGATTACAACCCTGCCGCTTTTCTCCCAGAGGAGTTTTCACGGCAGGGTTTTTTGTGAGCAATCATTTCTCGCGACTATAAGCCTCGACAAAAAAAGGACTCCGCTACAATCGTTAACCAATAACATAAAAAATGTAAGGCGACCTGAAGCTTAAACAAGTTTGTGTATCGAGCTATGTAAACAGACCTAAAGGCATATACCAGCGCGGATAAAGCAAGACGTTCCCACCGAACTACTTGTATTGTAAAGGAAAAACTAAACATGTGTATAGGGTTTATCGTCGGAACAACAGTAAAATACTATCATTCGAAAACCGTAAATGAGAAATCTTTAATCAGCAGCAGCGACAGAACCACATTTTCTCCTGCATTTGGCTTAACATTTAGGGTGCGCTATTATGTTTATAAAAATGTGGAATGCAATCTTGATGGTTGCTTGGGTTACAAAACAGATTTTGCAAGTTGTGGATTGATAAATAAGATTCACTAATGAGATTACATTACAAAAAGTATATAAAAATTTTTTATGTATAACATAAAATATATAAATGGAAATAAATAGACATAAGGTTATAGATTTGTTTTGGTTGTAGGCATAAAAATGTAAACTTAAAAGTTTGCTGTTATTTTAACAGTTGAACTATTTCAAAGTTGTTCTAAAGTCAGATTTGGCGCCTTACCAGACAACAAACATCAAAATTTCACACACATGAAAATTAAACACAAATTATTGAGCCTTATTACGGTTTTATCTACCTATGGGCTAAATGCTCAGATGTCAGGCACGTACAATGTGCCAACAACATTTACCTCCATAGCTGCTGCTATTGCTGATTTAACTATCTATGGAGTTTCTGGTCCAGTCACCATTAACGTATCTGCGGGATATGCCGAGACTGCACCTTTGGGTGGTTATACTTTTTTAAATATTGCCGGAAGTTCGTCTGTAAATACCATAAATTTTCAAAAGAGTGGCCTGGGGGCAAATCCGATCGTGACAGCCTATACGGGAACTTCTACCTCCGCAGGGGCAGTTCAGGATGGTGTTTGGAGAATAATAGGACAAGACTTTCTGACCATTGATGGGTTGGACATCAATGACCCCAATATAACTAATCCGGCAGCGATGGAGTTCGGATATGGTTTTTTTAAAGAAAATGCGAATAACGGTTGTCAGAACAACATTATTCGAAATTGCGTTATCACCATGAACCGTGTTAATAATGCTTTAGGTTCAGGGCCTTCGGTTGAGGGATCAAAAGCGATTGTAATGGTGAATGCCACGGCGGGAGCTCATGTAACCGCTTTAACCATTTCAAACATAAGCGGCGTAAATTCAAATAATCGATTTTATTCCAATACACTTCAAAATTGTAATGTAGGTATTTCAATTGCCGGCTTTGCAGGGGCAAGCCCGTTTACCTTCTGTGATTCTGGTAATGATATCGGGGGAAACTCTGCATTAACAGGAAACACGATTACAAACTTTGGTGGAGGTGGAACTAATCCTGCTTATGGAGTAAACACATCTGCCCAATACAATCTAAATGTTAGTTTTAATACATTAAACAGTAATAATGGATCTGGAACAAATCATAATGGAGTTCTGCGGGGTATTTATTTGAATACAGCCATAAGTGCTAATGCAACTGTTAATACGAATACGATAACCATACATGGTGGGGGGACTACCTCTTTGGTTTTCGGAATACACAACCTTGCAGGATCTACAGCGGCCGGAAATAGTGTGAATATAAACAATAACGTTTTGAGAAATTCAACCTACACGACGGCCACTACCGGAGTTTTTAATGCCATATTAAATAGTGCCACTCCTTCCACCTTAACCATGAATGGTAATTCAGTTACAAATTATACATTGAATGGTACAGGCACTCACGTTATGTTATCACTTGGCTCGCCAAGTATCGCTTTCATGAATTCAAACACCGTAAATAATATAAGTTTAGGAGGAATAAGTGGCACTACAAGATTAATTGCTTGGGCTAGCCCGCAGGCCATTTCGGTAAATAACAATTTGGTAAGTAACATTTCATATACCAACCTTACTTCTACCGGAGCCGTTGATTGTTTGTCTGGTACTTCATCAGCGTTGAATGTAACTATTACTGGTAATCAAGTATTTAATGTATTTGTACCCACTACCGGGATTATTAATGGTATAAGAGAGTCTGGTTCTTCTTTAGGCATTAAGACGATTACCGGCAATCAAGTTTACAATTTAGTAACCACGCCTGGGGCGTCTGGTGGCGGCGGAAGGAATGGGATTTTCTGTTCAACGGGTACGGTTAACATTTCCAATAATACGTTATATTCCTTACAAAGTATTGGAACAACAGGCGGCACCGGAGGTATCATTTATGGCATTCAGCTATCCGCGGGTACCTTTGCAGATATCTCGAGAAATAAAATTTATGATTTAAGTTCGAATGCTTCGGGTCCTACTGTTGGTGGTATAGTAATAGGAGGTTCAAATTGCAATGTGTTCAATAATTTAGTAGGAGGTATAACAACACCTTCGGCAAATGCTGCCAATCCATTGTTAGGAATAAGTGTCACCGGCGGCACAAGCCACAATATTGCATACAATACTGTAAATCTTTCAGGTTCTAGTTCAGGCGCTGTTTTTGGTTCCAGTGCATTTAATTTGAGTTCTACAACTTCAACTGTTAATGTGAACAACAATATCTTTGTAAATAACAGCATTCCTAATGGCACTGGTTTAACGGTGGCTTTCAGAAGAAGCAGCGCGGTATTTACAAATTACGGTGCAAACTCAAATAACAATTTGTTTTTTGCAGGCACACCTACCGCAAGTAATGTTGTCCATTTTGACGGGACAACATCTTACCAATCATTGGCTAACTACAAAACAATAGCTTCGCCGAGGGACGGTGCTTCAGTCACCGAGAACCCACCTTTTATTTCTTTGATAGGCTCTAATGCCAATTATTTAAATATAAACCCTGCATTAGCAACTCAGGTTGAATCTGGCGGTTCTCCTTTAGCAGCAGTTAATCTGGATTTTGTAGGCTCTGTCAGAAATCCAACTTTCCCTGATCTTGGGGCATGGGAAGGAAATTTTACGTTGCCTGTAGTAAACACCATTCCACCAAACATACTAGGACAGGGTTTTACATCCCCTGCTTGTAATATTGCTTCACGAACGTTTACGGTAAATTTTTCAAGCATTTCCGGTGTGGCTTCAGGGCCCTTGTCACCACTTGTGTATTATCGAATTAATTTAGGTACATATTCAAGCACGCCGGGGGCATTAACAAGTGGCTCGTCCACTCTGGGAGTATTGTCTTTTACTTTAACTTATCCGGCTACTTTAAATGATGTGATTTCTTATTATATTGTTGCACAGGATCTTGCTGCCACTCCAAATTTAATGGCGTCTCCTGGTGCTGGGTTTGCAGGAACAGACGTTAACAACGTCACTACACCTCCTACAATCCCTAATTCCTATGTAGTAGGTAATAGTTTAAGTGGAGTGTATACGGTTGGTTCTGCAGGCACCTATACGTCTTTAACAGCGGCATCGATTGCTTACAACACCAGTTGTTTAACCGGCCCAGTTACATTCTCTCTTGCGGATGCTTTGTACGGATCCAATGAAACCTTTCCTATCACATTTTCGAACAATATATTCGCTAACGCAACTAACTCACTATTAATAAGGCCTGCCAGTGGTGTTTCTGTTTCCATAACGGGAACCAATACCGCGGCGACTTCTGTTCTGAAATTTTTCAATGCCCGTTTTATAACGGTTGATGGATTAAACACTGGTGGAAGCGCATTAACGATTAATAACCCAAATACATCGAGCGGCTCAGCAAATATATGGTTGGCCAGTTCAAACACTGCGGGTTCGGGAAATAATTTTATTGCAGTTAGCAATCTTGCCTTAAATGGAGGAAATATTGGGTTTTCAAACGGTATAATTGCCGGAATTGATGGCCCTGCTCCAACTGGAGTTGGCGGGCAAGACAATGATAACATATCGGTGAATAGTAATACATTTTTGACATTCTTTAATGGAATTTTGGCGGTAGGTACGACACCAACTTCTTTAGGTGGCATAGATAATTGGGTAATCACTAATAATCTTATTGGTCCTGTTGCTTCAGGCACAAATATAATTGGCGGTTCGGGTATGGTTATATCCAATGCTTTGAACTTAGCGGCCACATCCAACACAGTAAGAAATATCTTCACTGCCAGCTCATCCATTTATGGTATAAATGTTAACAGCAATGTGAATGGTTTTAATGTTTCAAATAATATTTTAACTAATCTTACTTCAGGAGCAGCTGCCGGTGGTGTAGCTGCAATAGCAGGTTTATTTATGGGTAGCTCAGTAATTAATGGTACTGTAAGCACCAATCAGATAAGTGTGATTACAAATACTAGCCCATCAGGATATGGTGCTAGAGGTTTGATTGTGAATACAGGTATTGCAACAAGTAATATTAGCATTCGCAATAATTTTATTTCAGGTATTTCTTCTGTTGCGGACGGCAGTCCAAATTGGTCACCAATTGGAATTGAAATTCAAAATGTGTCCGGTGGAATTGACATCGACTACAACAGTGTTTCATTATCAGGAAGTTTTGCAGGGTTAAACGTAGCTTCAATTTCAGCCCCTCTATGGATAGGCTCTGGTGGAGGAAATTTACGTGTGCGAAATAATATTTTTTCGAATACGTATGACAATATTACATCCACAACAGATCTTTGTTATGGTATTTATTCTGCGGTTCCTAATTCTAATTTTTCAGTAATCAATTACAATAATTATTTTGTAGGCGGTTCAAATAACGTTCAAGTACTTGGATTTTTAGGAACGAATCAAAATAATTTGACAGGCATTCAAAGTGTTTTTGGTCAAAACCTAAACTCAGTGAGTTTATTACCAACTTTCACTTCGGCAACTGATTTACATTTACCAGCTTCCGCCCCTGCAAATTTCTTATTAGATAATTTGGGCCTTCCTCTTAGTGGCATAGTAACGGATATTGATAACCAAAGTCGGAGTGCAACAGTTCCTGATATAGGTGCAGATGAGTTTACATCAACAGCAGTGTGTTCTTCTGCCAATGGAGGTAGTATCAGTGTTAGTTCATTAAGTGTATGTTCGAATCAAACTTTAGCCTTATCGTCTGCGAGTGTAAGTGCAGGTCTAGGTACCGTTTACCAGTGGCAGGTTTCATCCACGCCAGGTGGTCCTTATTTGAATGTTACAGGAGGAAGTGGTTCAAACAGCATTGACTATTCAACCAATTCCTTAGCAGCAGGTACGTTTTATTACGTTCTAAGAGCCGCTTGCGCCTCCTTCACAGCTGTTTCTAATGAAGCAACCGTTAGTATAAATGCAGCACCAAATCCGGTTGTTGCATCGAGTCCTACGATCATTTGCAACTCAGGTAACGCCACTTTAACCGCAAGCGGAGCCGTAACTTATACGTGGAATACCGGCGCAACAACTTCAAGTATTGTAATTACACCAACCTCGTCTGCTAACTATAACGTAATTGGTGGAAACATAGCTTGTGCAAATGTTGTAAGTTCCAATGTTAGTTTATTCTTTTCTTTGAGTCCAACGGTTTCTGCATTAACTTCTACTCCGTCTGTTTGCGATGGTATCCCTGTTAATTTGAGTGCTAGCGGAGCCAATACGTATAGTTGGAGCAACGCTGCTACCGGAGCAAGCATTAGTCCAACGCCTTCTGTTAATACAGTTTATACAGTTACTGGATTTAAAACAGATGGCTGTAGTGCTACTGCTACTTTAAGCGTTCTGGTAAATCCTAAACCAAATGTAACCATTTCCGGTTCGTCGGGTTTATGCACAGGTCAAACAGCTACCTTAGTGGCCAGTGGCGCTTCTACTTATTCATGGAATACAAGTGCCTTAACCAATTCGATTACTGACTCTCCTGTTTCAAGCACAACATACACGGTAATAGGTACCGATGCACTGGGATGCTCTACCACCACTACACAGCTAGTTACGGTTGCCGGATCATTATCCATAAGCATTACAGGCCCTTCTGCCATTTGTGTTGGTCAAACTCCTACGCTATCTGCTAATGGCGGTGTAACATACACGTGGAATACGAATGCAACGAGCGCAAACATTTCACCGAGTCCTACGCTGGGTGTTAATAATTACAGTGTTATAGGTGCATCAGGCACTTGTTCAAATTCGGGTTTATTTGTTTTAACGGTTAATCCAAACCCTATAGTTTCTGTGAGTGGCACAACGGTTGTATGTGCTGGCCGAACAACTACTTTAACAGCTTCTGGCGCTTTAACCTATACCTGGAATCCTTCACCGGTTTCTGCTTCCACAGCGGTTTCTCCATCGGTTAATACAACCTATTCTGTAATTGGCACAAGTTCATTGGGTTGTAGCACCTCCGCTACGGTGGCTGTTGTTTCAAACACGTTACCCCTTATTTCAATAGCACAATCTGCTACAGCTGTTTGTTTGTTCTCTTCTGCAACGTTTACGGCATCCGGCGCTAATACATATACATGGACGGGTGGACCTACTAATGCTTTTAATACAGTAACGCCTACTGCAAGTTCTTTATACACCGTAGGAGGAACAAATGCAGCCGGTTGTATTTCTACCACAACTGTTGCTGTAACATCTCTTACCTTACCAATTATTTCGATAACACCAGCTACAGCTACTGTTTGCTCCTTATCAAGCATAGGTTTAACAGCCTCAGGCGCATCAACATATACCTGGAGTGGAACTTCTGTGCCTGGTGCAGCAGCGTCCTATACACCTGCACTGAGTACAACTTATACTGTAACAGGCACTAACGCGCAAAATTGTATTTCTACTGCTACAGTGGGAGTTGTTACAAATACGCTACCGGTGATGTTAATTTCTCCGCCGTCAGCCACGGTATGTTCTCTGGGCGTTGCAAGTTTTACCGCGTCGGGAGCATCCAGTTATGTTTGGAACGGCACTAACTCCGGAGCTGCTTTTGTTTCTAGTGTGCCTAATAATATTACTCACACCGTCACAGGAACTTCTACTCAAGGATGCGCAGCGAGTGCCACAGTTGCGGTATCTACATTGTCGCTGCCACCCATTGCTGTTACACCTTCCTTGGTAACGGTTTGTATACTGTCTACTTCAAATTATACTGCTTCGGGCGCGGTTACATATACCTGGAGTAATTCCACAAACGCAACTACCATCGCCTTAACGCCTACAGCAACTACCGCATATTTAGTTAGCGGAACAGGTGCGAATGGTTGTATTAGTTCTTCTCAGGTGTTTCTTCTTACAAATCCATTGCCGACACTTAGTGTATTACCTTTATCAGCAACGGTTTGCCCTAACACCTCTGCAACTTTTACGGCATTTGGCGCAAATACTTATACCTGGAGCAATGGGCCTCTAACAACTACCGCTCTCATCACTCCGCCTTCAAGTGGGATTTATACAGTGACAGGCAGTGATCTTAATGGCTGTGAAGGAACTAAAACGATATCTATTGTAACAAACACAGTTCCTGTCTTATCAATAAGTCCTTCTTCTGATTCCGTTTGCATAACAGCATCCGGAAGTTTCAGTGTAAGTGGCGCAACAAGCTATACATGGAGTACTGGTATTACAGGCAGTGTTATTAACCCGGCACCTGCCGTAACTACTGTTTATTCAGTTACAGGTAAAAATACTGCGGGATGTGTTTCTTCTGCTACAGTGAATCTTCACATATGGCAATTGCCAGTGATTTCAATTACACCTGCGTCGGCCACTATTTGTGCAAAAGAATCAATCACTTTTACAGCAGCCGGCGCGGCAAGTTATACTTGGTTTCCTTTTAACGCAAACTCTGCCACACTTACAAATGCCCCGTCAAATTCGTCTATATACTCGGTTAATGGCGTAGATGTGAACGGATGCTTCAACTCAGGCACAGTTGTCATAAATGTAAAAAACTGTACAGGGATTTCACAGAACACATCCAGCAGCTCCTTGATTACACTCTATCCGAATCCTTCAACTGGCCTTATAACTGCAAAATTTCAATTTGAGGGCCAAAAGAATATCCTTATCACTAATTCGGTAGGTGCACTTGTTGAAGAGTTGACAACTGAAAATCAGACAGAAATTTTTAATCTATCAGATAAAGCCAAAGGTATTTATTTTGTAAAAGTAACTTCTAAAATAGCATCGGCGAATTATAGAATAATAATTCAGTAAAGTTAAATTCATTCTAGTAAACAAAGGGGCTGTTTCGAAAGAGCAGCCTACTTTATAATTATAAATATTTTAAAAAAGATAGCAATGAAAAACTTAACAATAACACTCTTTGCACTTATAATGTTCACTTCGTGTGTCACCGTGCAAACTGCTCCGCTTTCAACCACTTCGGGTGAACCGGAAATCTATATGTCAAAAAAACCCGACAGGCCTTATAAAGAGGTCGCTTTTATTGAAACGTCTGGTAGCGTTTTTCATAGCAATAAAAAACTATTGAAAAAATTGAAAGAAAAAGCAAAAAAAGAAAGTTCAGATGGCGTTGTGGATGTGAAATTTGGATATGTGTTTTGGTGGCCCTACGCCACCGGAATTTCAATTCAATATACGAAGTAAAAAAAATCCCTATTAGTTATTCTACGGTTTAACTGTACAATGCGTAAACTTGATTACGATCGACCGCTGCAATGTTACTTCCAATAATTCCCTCCACAATAATAGTAATCAAGTTCCGTTAGACTTATTAAGACAACCTCAAATCGTAAAAATGAAAAGTAGCAACCTTTTATCAACGGCCATTTTACTTGTAGGTTTTTCCTCTGGATTCGGACAGACAGAACAATCAAAAGTAAAAAGAATTAGCATCCAGGAAATTTACATTCAAACAGGTTTATTTTCAGAGCGTAACGCAAGCGGCACACTCAAAGATTTCCAGTCACTTGCGCCTCAATCTATTTTATTGAAAAAGGATTTTACAGGATATTCTTCGTCTCAAGGAGTTAGTTTGACTAGTAACACCATGTTTTCAATACTGGTGGGTATTAAATTCAGCGACAAGCAAAAAACGACTTACAAAGCAAATCCAATGGTACGTGTTGGACTTAGTTATTTTTCTGGATCAACTTTGATAGGGAGTTTAAACAAGGAAGACCGCAAACGGTATGATACATTAACTTCCGCACAAACAGGACAGACTATTTTTTCGGACTCCGTAAGTTCAAAAAGTACTGGTATGAATTATTCATTCGAGCAGTTGCGTTTTGACGGTTCCGTGATTTTTAGAACTAATCCCGAAGCCCGCTGGTCTTTGTTCACTGGAATAGGAATTACGGCGGGACTTTCTATAAATGCCCATACAGAAATTTATGACAGCAAATCTGACCGGACGGAAACTCCCTATTCCAATGGCAATAATTCTTTCTCTTATAATTCTTATGGTGGCGAATGGAGAACGGAGAAATTCAGAAACAAAAATAATTTCGGACTTTCAACCTATATTCCAATGGGAGTAGATTTTAGAATTGGAAAGAAAAGAGAATTTTGGAAACGGACGCATTTATTTTATGAGTTAAGACCAGGTATTAACATGACGTCAATTCCCGAGTTGCGGACAGTTGCAAACGCCAGTGTTCAGCACGGACTTGGGCTCAAAGTTTCCTGGTGATAATTTTATTGGCACTACAATAAATAATTCCAGAAGAACAACTGAACTTTATTGTAATGCCATAGCAGGTAGACGAATAATTTTTGCTTTGAAGTTACATGGAAAAAGAAGCACTTTGAGTAAACGGAGTGATCTTTGCCATTTAAAGAATTCTATTAATAATTGTACCATTGGCCTGTTTTTACAGGGCAAACGCATCTAATTTGCCAATGTTTTCGGGACACACATGTCTCGACGCTTTAATCAACATGTTTGTTTTGCTTTAAAATCAATTGCTACAACTCTAATCAATAAGCACCAATTTTCACAAACCCTGTAGTAGCACGAGAAATAAGATGCGTTTGCATGCCTGTTTTTACTTAGGCAAAGATCCATTTATCCTTGCCTTATTATTCATTAGCAATCTTTCAGATTTTTGTACGGCTTTTAAGCATTGAAAAAGGAATTGAATTTCACTAATCAAAGCGTTAAATTAACACCACCGATTTCAAAAACAATATCGTTCAATTTCACACAAGTTTATTGAACCATTTGTTTAAGATTGGCATGTTAAATACCCAGTTCAGACAGCCCTCCCAAATATACTTTAGGTATGATTTGGTATTAGAGGGGGCCTGATTGTCTGCGCGGGCAATTTTCATTCGGCAAGCTCGTTATAAATTTTATAACGTGGTTTAGATTCTCATCCTATAGAGTCTGTAAAATCCTGGCAACCGCTGAAATCAGTGCCTGAAGGGATGGATGGGAATACAATTGGGCCTTCAATAGCGTGTTTAAGATCAAAATAAAAAAAGACTGCCCTTCTTGGACAGCCTTTTTTTTACACACAAACAAAACTGTGAAAGCTATTTCACAATTTTGTAGGTGGTCGAACTCCCTTCGCTAATAACTTTTACAAAGTACAAACCCGTGCTTAAATCGTTTGTATTTAATTCAACTAAACCTGCACTTGAATTTTGAGTCAAAACTGTTTTTCCAGTGACATCCAAAACAGTAACATCTAAATTAAGACTCTTATTATTTTTGATTGTAATTTGATTGCTAAAAGGATTAGGATACACAGAAATGAATTCCCCGAGATTTTGTATTTTGTTAAGACCTGTGGGTATTGATGCAGAAGGCAATGGGATTAAAGGACCACCACTTGCCAAGGCAACCCATAAACCAAATGCCGGGCCGTTACTATTGTTGGCCGGATTTAAAAATCCGCTTGCTAAAACTGTAATAGCACTACCTGAGAGGCCCAAGGTGTTTAAAGGAGCCAAATAAGTGGCCACGGTAGCAGTTCCTGCTGTATTGGTAACATGAAGTGTATAATTTCCGGCAGAAGTATTAGAAGCTAATGGCAAGTATCCGGCTGAATTATAAGTGCCGTAAGCCATGTTAGAAACAACAGTACCTGCACCTTGAGCGTCAACATTCACAGCCGGAGCATCGGTAGCACCATGAAAAACCAGTACATCAGTGTTATTGACATTGATAGAGCGTTCTCTCATCGTAGCATTGGCAATCAGATTAAATCCTGCCATAGTTGAACCCGGGGCATATCCTGAACCACTTACAATGCCGCTCGCTATTAATTGGTATTTTGAAGCAGAAAATAAATTGTACGTAAAGGTAGCAATGGCAGAAGCTACACTGGTGCTGGTTGGAGGAGCAATGTACAAAGTAACTACCTGTCCCGCTGGAACGTCAATAAAAGGAGAGGCCGTTCTGAATGCAAAATCATTAATCAACACAATTGGTGCTGTGCCTGTTGCAGCAGATTGAAACCAAACGTCTACTTGTGTGGCTGCTAAGTCTGCGCAGTTATGAATAGCTTGTAAACGTGTTGTTGTAATTGTTGTAGTTGGTAAAGGAATTAAAGATCCGGCAGCAGAAGTGGCTACATATAAACCAAATGCAGGGCCGTTACTATTATTCATCGGGTTTAAAAAACCACTGGCTAGCACCGTTAATGCGGCTCCGCCAACACCAAGGGTAGATAAGGGGGCAAGGTATTCTGCCACCACATTTTCTGAAAACTGGTCACGCACTTGTATGTTATAGTTTGCAGTAGGCAGGTTTAAATACGGCGCAAATACAGGATAAGACGCATTATTTACCAGTACATTCGGTAAAGTGGGGTTAGCTCCTGATAGAGGCGCCACGATATCCACCGTAGGCGCATCGGTACTGCCATGATGGATGAGTAGACTCGTTGTTGTAGCATTTGGAGCAGCAGTAAGAGCTTGCGTATAAGTACTCAAGGTGAATGGAGCAACGCTGTTTGAAGGATTATAACCGCTTGCGGAAACAATTCCATCTGCCACAACAATATTTTTGCTATTCACTCCAAAAGTCACTGTAAAAGTTGCAATAGATTGTGTAGAAGAAGTTGATGTTCCTGGCGCTACACCAATAACAACCGGAGTTCCTGCGGGAATATTCGTAAACGTTTGTGACGAAAAACGAAACTGCAAATCGTTAATTAATAAGGTGCTACCTGCATAAATATCTACGGTGCCTGCCGCAGCGTCGGCGCAATTGTGAATGACCTGCAGAGAGGCTACCTGCGCATGTGTTTTTGACGCGAAAGCACTTAAAAGAATGCTTGCTGCTAATGTAAATAGTCGTTTTTTCATTTTTTTCATTTTTAAGGTTAATTATTCAATAAAACTTTTTAAGAAGGTTAGATACGTTTGTATTTTCCCTTCAAGATATAAGTCGTATGAAAATCGTATTACCCTATCAAAAAAAATGAAATTTAATTTTTTACAGAATTATTTGCGTTAAAATCGAAGCGTAGTCCGAAATTGGGGTAAAACCGAACTGCATAATTAGTGGTTTCACGAATGGTTTCCTGCTCTTTATTAACCAAATACTGCCGGGCCACCAAATTGCGCGAACTTAACACGTTCCAAAAATCAAGGTAAAACTGAAAGGTGTGTTGTTTTCTTTTCCCATAGTTGGCTTGCCAAACAATTTTCAGATTCAAATTATTGTATTCTGGATTTCGCTTGGAATTAATGGGGCCTGCAACAAGTATATGACCCGAAGACACAGTATCTAAACCCGTCATCGGTGTGTAAGGCGATCCGGAAGCATACCTGAAATCAAGGCTGTAAGAATACGGCACAAACCATCTTTTTATTGAATTTTTTGCGGTATAATTTAAAATAATGTTAAAGGTATTTCGTTGATCAAAGAAAAATGGATAGGCTTTTTCTTGTAGGTTTCGTTTTCTATCACTGCGCGCCAGAGAATAAGAAACCCAGCCACTTAAGTTCCCCTTTTCTTTCTTCAAAATAAACTCTACGCCTTTTGCTATACCATAACCTTGGTTAGAAAATGTTAAACTCTTATCGAACAAAACGAGGTTACGGTAATCTTTATAATAACCCTCTATCCTGCCTTCAAAACCACCTCCCAGAACATGTTTAAGCGAAACAATGGTGTGCTGACATTGATTGGATCTTAATTTACTATTTTGATTTAACTGAAAAATAGCAGGCGCCTGATTAAAAATGCCCCAACTACCCGACAATAAGGTGCTGCGAGATAGTTCATATCCTAATGTAATACGCGGAGAAACGTCATACCCATTATTAAGCTTATTGTAATCTAATCGTCCACCTACATTTAGCAAAACACGTTTAAAGAGCGTTCCGTCATAAAAAGCATACACAGCCGATGAAACGTTTACGGTATATAAATTGAAATTCAGAACCAGGTGCGCCGTGTCAGTAATAGCAATATCCGTAGCTCTGTAATAATCCGAAACATTCAGTTTGTCATCTTCCAAATTCAACTCGAACCCGGTTTTAATTTTACTAAATGGATTGGGATAATAAGTGATATCTTCTCTTAACCCATACGTATTATTATTCGTGTTATAGTAGTATTTTCCAAATTTTGAAGCGGTCTTTAATCCTGAATGAAGAAAGGAAGTTTTACTGTATGTTTTTTTTCCTATCACACTTTGTAACTGAAGGTTTTGAGCATTGATATTATTTTTCGCTCTAAGTTTCAAACGAAAATCGGGAGAATGTGTGAAATCGAGATTATCAATCACATTAATTGTTGTTAAACTTAACTTTGTTTTCGCATTCACTATATAAGTCAATTTGCTTGTAACATCGCCCATAAAAAAGGCCTTAGAATGATCGTTCAGGTTTAAAAGATCCAAATTGTTTTTCCGAGCACCAACAATAAAGGTAAATTTGTCTTTTATTAAAGGGCCCTGTATCAATGCCGAATTATTTAAAAGACTTAAGTCCACATTGCCTTTATATTTTTGAAAGTCACCACTCTTAGTCGTCAAATTAAACACCGAAGACATGGCATGTCCGTAATTAGCCGCATATCCTCCCGTTAAAACTTCGGCCTTCTCAAGCATATCGGGATTAAAAATAGATTGGCCAATCGTATAAAATGGAAACGATAATTTAATGTTATCTAAAAGGAATTGATTTTCGAAAGATTCACCACCCCTAACGTGAAGATTAGAAGCACCAAACATGTCAACCCTACCGAGTATGCCCGGCACGGCGGTTAGGATTGTTAAAGGATCATTTGCAATACCCTTACTCAATTGCATTTGATCTTTATCTAATTCCATTTGACTTAAAGAAGTACGTTCAATAATCTTATCAGAGGTAACAATCGTTTCAAATAGTGTGATGGCTTCGCGTGAAAGTTCTATAGAAAACTCAGGCGCATTATCTTCTATGACAATAGCTTTTTCAACAGTTTTATATCCGAAGGTGTGAATTACCAGAACATAAGATCCTTCGGGAACGTTTTGAAATTTAAATTTGCCGTCGAAATCCGTATACGTACTTACTTCTTTGTTTTTTAATGAAACGGACGCATATTGAATTGGGCTTTTCTCAGTGCTATCCTTTATTGTTCCTGATAATTTGAAACTTATTTTTTTTGCAGGTATCAAAGCAATCTGACCGCCAATTAATTCCCACTCAATATCAAACGGTTTAAAAATTTTATCCAGCGCATCTTTTAAGGTAATTACTTTAAGGTTCAGGGTAACTTGCTGAGAGAGATTGATAGTACTGCCATAAGTGAACTTTGCCTGGGTTAGTTCGGTTAAAGCAGAAAGAACCTGAAACAAAGATACATTCTCCTCAATGATGGTTACTTTTTTGTCCAAAACATTATCTTGTGCTGCAAGCCTAAAACTCAGCAGCACTAATAGTGCAATCGCAAAACACCCTCTCATCGTTGTTAACAACCTTTGCCTGTAATTATTATGTGTTTATTATTTACCAGCGCCTTAATTTCTAATGTTTTTTCAAGTACCGATAAAATTTGCTCCAAGGTAGGATCAACAAAATACCCTGTAAATTTACATTTGAGAATAGTTTCGTTTTTCACTTCCAGTTCTACCGAAAAGTAGTCTGTAAGTGTTTCACATACTTGCTTAAAACTGGTATTTTTAAATTCCAATTTTCTGGTTTTCCAGGACGAAAAATTTAGATCTTCCGTTTTCGATTTTTCAACAGCGTGTTTAAATTTGTTTAAAACACCGATTTCATTTCTAAGTAAGAAAACAGAATGGCCATCTCTGTCTTCAAAGGTCACTGTTCCTGTAACAACCGTAACAACAGCATTCGGATTATGATCGTAAGCAGAAACGTTAAACGAAGTACCTAGCACTTTAACCTCAAAATCATTGTTACTAATGATAAAAGGTCGCTCGCTATCTTTAGTAACTTCAAAAAAAGCTTCGCCGCTCAAGCTAACTGCACGTTGGTTTGATTTAAAAACTGTAGGATAAGTGAACCTGCTGTTTTCGTTTAAAAATACATGGGTACAATCCTGCAGAACTAATATTCTTTTTGCATCACCGGTTTGCACGGTAATTAAAAGTTCGTCTTTATCTACAAAAAACCAGGTAGCAAACAGCGCAATGATAAGCACTGCGGCTATACGAAATAACCAGGAAGTAGTAGCGAATTTATTGGATGAAGGTATTAACGTTTTATTGTCATTTTGTTCTTGAAGTATTTGATGTTGAATAGAGTTCCACGCTTTCGATGTGTCAATGTTAAAGGGTTGAGAGAGCTTACCAGCCATTTCCCAGGCGGTTTTCATTTCAGCAAAGAGGGCTGCATTAGAGGCATCCGAACTAAGCCATAACGCCAGTTCCTCACGCTCCGTTTTATTAGCTTCGCCTCGTATGTACTTTAATATTAATTCAGAATCGTCCATTTTTAATCACTCATTATATAGTCGTTTAAAAAAACCTTTACCCTATCTATTTAACAAATACCAAAGTGTTAACCATAAAATACTTTTTAAATTCTGGTTTTTAACGTAGGGTCTTAAATACACGGCTAACTGTTTAAGTGCCTTTGATACGTTACTTTCCACCGTTTTGATCGAAATATTTAACTGTTCAGCTATTTCGCGGTTTTTAAGGCTACTAAATCGGCTCAGTTGAAAAATAATCCGCATATTTTCCGGCATGTGGTCTATTCCAGCGTCAATAGCAGCAATAAGTTCCTTCTCTTCCACGCCGAAGTAGGTCTCTTGTTGAGATTGATTGTGAACGATTTTTAACTCTTCTTTTACTTTGCCAACAGTTTTTTGTTTTCTTAAATAATCTAGACCTCTAAAAACGACAGCCTTGAAGAGATAGGCTTTATAGGTTGTTGTTATTTCAAGCTCTTCCCGCCGCGTCCAGATTTTAACAAACACATCCTGCACTACATCTTCAGCGGCATCTTTATCTTTTACAACGGGGAAAACAAATCTACAAAGTTCTTCATAGTATTGTTTGAAAAGTTCGCTGAACTGTTCTTCTGTTATTTTTTTTTTCGGTATAGAGTCACCCGACATTTAATTCAAGCTATGATTAGAGCTTAGCAAAAGTTTAGTTTCAAATAAACCAACAATTTCTATTCAAAAATTTATCTGACAAAAATAGGGAATTTTATGCATTCCAACGAAGGCAGCAACATCCGACTAATTACAACAGAGAAAATGCGTTTTTCGTTCCAGATTGCTCTGCTGGTGGCTCAGAAAAAAATTGTTGCATGGCGATGCATTAAAACAGATTTCGATGGGGTGCGCTTTGGTCTTTCAAACACATTAAGCCTTCAAAATCCATTCCAATGCTTTTTCTTTCGATCAGAAGACCTTCGCTGGTTTAGATGGTTTGTCGTAAGCTATAACAAAACTACCCAACAAATCTTGTGCGATTGACGCTGTTAATATGGCCATTGCAACGATGTTACTGCATACTGCCTCGGAAGCAATAAATCTTCGGGTCTCCGTATCACAATCAGAAAACTCATCCGCAATTAGCACTACCCGGAGTTTACTTTTTTTAGAAAATTGTTTTAACACATCGTTAATTTCAAAAGCCTCTTTGAGCGTGTAAGTAAAATCATCTGCTAATTCTATTTCGCAAATCGTAGTCTCGTAAAGTGTAACACTACTATGGAGCAGCTGACTTTTATCGATTACTAAAGGTATACATACTTTTTAAGCTCCAAAAGTCCTATTATTTAAACCGTTTAAACCTAACTTTAACTTGATGTAATCGGTAAATAATTTGTGGTGTCGGGTGTCAATTTCAAAACGAAAGAACTTAGTTTAAACACCAAATTGCGCCATTTAAAATACTCGCAAAGCTAACCCATACTAAATAAGGTATTTGCAAGTAAGCCGCTGTCTTATTTACTTTTTGAAATAGGTAGATCATGGTTAGGATACTTAACCAAATCATTACAATTTCTATAAAAGCTATTCCGAGTAAATGAAATTTAAAGAATAGAAAGCTCCACCAGAAATTTAGAACTAACTGAATACCAAAAATCACAAGCGCATTTTTTCTTGTCTGATTTTTTGGTGCTTGCACAATTAAATAGAGCGATATTCCCATTAGAATATATAAAACGCTCCAAACAGGACCAAACAGATAGCTGGGCGGGTTAAAAACCGGTTTATTCAGTGCGACAAACCAGGTATCTAAGTTTGTTGTCGCGGCAACGCCAGATATTCCGCCTATTGCGAGAGGAATGATTATGCAAAAAATTAATTTTAGATAATTTTTCATCGCGTGTTTTTTAGTTAGTAGTTTTTTTACTTTCGGGTCTTTTTTGCACTAATCGTAGGAATTTCATTAATCCATGAAAATTTATCCTTCAAGATACTTGTTTTATTTTTCTTTAAATAGTCGATGTATTCCTGTGCTACTGGAGATGTTTTTTTGCCTTGTAACCAAATTAACTGCCATTGCGATTTAATTGGAAAGCCGACCGTAGGAATAATTTTCAGATCGCCTGCATTCAATGAATTTCTTAAACCAATTAATGGCATAATGGAATTGCCGAGTCCTGCTATTACCGCTTGTTTTACCGCTTCATTAGAAGTAAGTTCCATTTTCTTTCTTACGCTTATTTTGTGTTTAAGAAAATAATTCTCCATCACATAACGCGTGCCCGAGCCTTCTTCCCTGAAAATAAGTGGCAGCTCTTTTAATTCGTCTTTGCTTAAAATATGCTTAGAAATTTTTTCGTCTTTATTCCCAATAACAAAGAGTTGGTTTTCCATCAAGGGTTCTTTATTCACCTTCATATCTTCCGGCAACACCGAAACAAGTGCAAAGTCGACTTCATTGTTTTGTAAGCTGTTAATAACTTTCGATTTATTCGTTACATCCATTACCAGATCAACACCCGGGTGTTCTTTTAAAAACTCAGCTAAAAAATAGGGCATCACATATTTTCCGGTAGATACAACGGAAATGACCAAGCGTCCGGTTAGAAAACCCTTATACGCCATGGTTTTGTAATTAATAGCGTAAACCTCATTAATGATGCGTTCGGCCATCGAATAAATTTCTTTACCGAAATCTGTCACGTACAATTGCCTTCCTATTACTTCGGTTAATGGAATTTCAAACTGATCCTGAAAATTTTTCAATTGAATAGAAACCGCCGGCTGACTTAAATAGAGTTCTTCTGAGGCTCTGGTAATACTTTTGGTTTGCACTACTTTGGCAAAAACCTGAAGTTGATGGAGCGTATAATTCATAAAATAGGTTTATGTATTGTATAACAAATATAAATAAAAATTTATGAATTAGGATCGTTAATTTTATAATCAATTAAAGTTTCACAACATCATTAGAATCAAAAATTCATGAAAGCCTCTCAAATTTGTGTTGCCATAGCGTTTATTTCAAACGTCGCTTTATATAGCCAAACGCCGGACGCTAGGAGAGATGATAGTACTTATTACGATTTGCAACAGGCTTATTTAACACCTGAAAAAGTTTACAGGCTTGTATTAACACATCAAAAAATCAATATAGAGTCGGCTGACTTGTCCGTATTTACTAATTTAACTTTCTTAGCTTTGGCGCATGACAGTTTGTTTAATCTGCCTAAAGGTTTGGAAAAACTTAAAAATCTCAAAATACTGGATATAAGCGCAAATAACTTCACTTTACTCCCTGCTGAACTCTCGTTGATTCCGAATTTAGAAGAATTGTATTTAAATAATGAGCAACATCTTAACCTTAAGCAAGGCTTTGAAGTAATAAATAAGATAACGCATTTGAAAAAGCTACACCTCGATAGCATTCCTAACTTTAAATTCCCAAAATATTTTAAGCTAAATAATAGCATTGAGTATTTGAGTTTGCGATATAACAATCTGGAAAGAATACCAGATAACTTAAATAAAATAACACATTTAAAAACTCTTGACTTAGACGGTAATGCCATTACAACCATTGGGCGCAGTTTTTTAAAAAATAAAGAAATCGAATCCTTAATCATCACTATATCACCTCAATTTAAGTTCAAAAAATCCTTTCTAATTCTTTCTAAAGAAACCAAATTAAATTCTTTAACTATTTCTAACAGCCAGTTTGAAACCATACCTGGTGATATAGCCCTTTTAACGAATGTAACCTCATTAAGTTTACGAAACGACCACCTAACAGTGTTCCCTGAAAGCATTTTACGTATGAAAAATTTAAAGAGTCTCGACCTAAGTGGCAACGACTTTAAATCAATTCCATCTACTTTACTATTTCTAAATAAATTAGAAACTATAAACCTAAGTAATGACAACTATTTAAATTTTAATAATGCGGCGGATGTAATACGGTATTTACCTTCATTACGGGTTATAGAAGTAGATAGTTATGATTTCACCTTCGAGGCGTCGAGTTATAGGCAGTTCAGGCAAAGTAAACATTATATAGAACTTTTTCCGGCGACCAAACAAAACAAAGAGGTGCACTTATTTAAGCGATTAGAACCATTACGTAAACCGGTATTGAATACACCGTTTAATAATTTTAACGCAGAAGGTTTTGGCATACGGTTAGGATGGTAATTACCAGACGAAGCTCCAAAAAATAATAAATTAAACTATGGATTTCTTAACACAACAAGCTGGATTCTACTATTTGACAGAACATTGCTCTATTATGGAATGGGCTTCGCTTAGTGAATTTTCAAATATTCAGTTTCGGCAAACACAAACGTTAACATAGAAATGCGTCATGCAATCGTAAAAATAAAAATAAATTGAATTAATTTTCGAATATGAAGTCCGGGTTTCGATATGATTTATTTATCCTTCTTTTCTTTACTCTAGACTGCATAAAAATTTTTGCACAGCAAAATTTATTTAATATTCCTTTCGGTGATATTATGATAGGTAACAAATTATTTTATCAGCAGCAGATTAATCTCAATTCCGCTACATTCGAGTCGAAAGCGCGTCTCGCTCTGGGACTTGGCAAATTAGGGAAAGTGGGAGTTAATGTTGTAGGAAAAACATTTGATTTTAGCCCTGTTTTAAAATTTGAACACAAAGTTGCCTCATCCAAAGGAGCTTTTTATCCCATTATTTTAGGGATAGCCCAAAAACAAATTCATGTCTTTGAAACCCTGGAAATGGCTCTATCTGGACAGGGAGGATTTAACATGAGTGAAAAGGTAGACAATAAGCAATTTAATTATTCTGGCTCATGCTTAGGAGTCTATCATTTTTTAAACGGTAGTTGTATCGTTGGTGGTATATATAAAACCAACAATATGTATGTGGGTGGGGGAGGTACATTTGGGTTTATGTTCTTCGGCGACGACCTAAAGTTAAATAAAAAAATTTACCTAATGGGTGATCGGAATGATCGGATCTAATGAAGCATCAGTTGGCGTTGTAGGAGCGATGTATAATATAGGAAAACGTATTCAGATTTGTGCCGGATGGCAGTTACCTAATTATAATACGTTTAGGCCAATGGGCTTAGTTTCAGAACTTAATATTTTACGTTCGAAATTATGAAACTTTATTTCAGATTGTTTGTCATAATGTTCTATTCTTACACGTCTATCGCTCAAACGCCATCATTAGGCAGTTGGAATTGCGTAAATATTAAGTATAGCGTTTCGAGAAAAATGATTTTGTTTTCGGAAGCACAACTGCGATCTCTAAAATTATATAATAACTTTCATTATCATGAGATAAAAGCAGGATTAACCTATGAAGCAATACAAGGCTTAAAATTTGCCTTGTGTTTTGGGAAATACGATACATATAAGGAAGGGGGCAATTTTAGGGTGCCAAAAAACAGCGACGAAAAAAGATTGTGGCAACAAGTGATTATTGATCAGAAAATAAAACAAATTAAAATCGAACAGCGATATAGATTAGAGTTGAGATTTACCACAAGTGGTTTTAAAACAAGATATCGTTATCGGTTTGGCTTAGCTTATGAATTTGGTAAAACTAAAGATGGTTGCAAGCCATTCTTGATTTTAATGAATAACGAAGTGTTTTTTGGTGGCCGCGAACCGTACTTCGAAAGAAATAGAACGCAAACGGCAATTAATTATAACTTAAATAAACAAACCGTGTTGCAGATAGGTTATGTGCATCAGTTTGACTACAAAATCAATGATGAAACCGGTACAGATTTCATTTTGCTGGGCATCTTTATTGACGTATCTAAAACAAGAAACTCTCGTCTTAATAAGATTAACAAAGTAAAGCCAGAATAAAAATTCACCTAATGAAAACAAATTACTTTTCAAGTTTAACGCTATTAATATTGCAACTAATTCTATTAATGATGCAGCCCTTAATTTTATCAGTCGGTAATTCGTTGTGGGTTGTGGGTATACTAACAGGGCTGCTATTTTTTGATGTATGGATAGAGGATTGGAGGAAAAATAACATCCTTATTAAAATTTTGCTTCTCATCGTAAACATCTTTTGCACCTGTATGTACTTAAACTGCGATACTAAAATGAAAAAGGGAACTTATATATGCAGTGTATTACTGCTTTTCTTCTATAGTTTAATCATAAAATTTATAAAAGTTTTAAGGGCCAAAAGAGTAGATAGCACAATCATATTTTCTAGTATCAATTTTTATATGTTAGCCGGTTATACAGGCGCTTGCCTTGCATGGTTAGTTGAAACAGTTTGGCCTGGTTCGTTTGTAATTAATCATCCCATTACTTCACATCAATTATTTGATTTCGTTTATTTCAGCTTCGTTACAATGGCTTCACTGGGTTATGGAGATATTATTCCATCCAATGAAGTAGGTAAGACAATTGCTCTATTTATTAGTTTATTCGGACAGATATACACAACTGTTTTTTTAGTAATAACATTGAGCAAGTACATCAAACAAAAAGAGGTGTTATAATCTCCCGCCCCGAAATATCAAAACGAATGCTAAAGAAAACGAATAAAATAACAGCATTTTTACATACGAAGCATTCGTGGAATTCCAATTTATATTACAGAAGTGTTGTAAGAAGTTACGTCGACAATATAATAGTTTTAAAGCTCGTGTTTGCTATTGCAATGATGGGCGTGCTTTTAAATTTTTTGCCAAAGCAGAAAATAAGACCGTTTCAGTAAAAAAAATCCTTTGAACCTTAATCGGAAAAGTTTGTGAAACATTGACGAACGACGCCCCAAAAAGAAGGTTTCTCGAAATGGCCGATATATTCTATTTTTCCTACCTTGCATTGTAAAACTTAAAAGATGCTTTGATATTACTTTTGTTGTGCTCTTTTAGCTATCAATAGTATCGGATAAGATGGTAGTTCATAAAATATATTTATGTATTCGATAACAAATATATATAAAAATTTATGGATAAAGCTACCTAGTTTTGCTGCGTAAAATAATAACATGGAAAACAAGAAACACTTAGTAAGCCTTTTAGCAACCTTGGCCTTGGGTTCATTACTCTATATACGTTTAGAGTTTGGGTCAGGAAATAAAATTGTAGAATATGTCAGCGACATTTTAATTGTCATTCATTTGCTTGGGTTCGCACCCCAAATTTTATTGCTTGTTTTCACAACTCCTTTTGTCCTCTGCCGAAAAATTAAACTGGCAGTGAACGGTAGCTCAAAAGTAAATCAAACATTTTTTCAAAAAAACTAATACTTAAATAAAAAGAACATGGAAACTTTCCAGAATTTAAAACGGCTTTTTGTAGCTATCCTTTTTATCATTGCCGGATTGGTTTCGCCATCTAACGGACTTGATGACAGAACTTACAAAACACCTTTAGAAAGTCTAGCCATAGTGGCTGGTACAATTTTGTTTGGAGGGATAGTTTATGGTTTGTGGAGTTTATTGGAGAACAAAACTCAGCCTACCGAATCGGTAAAATAACGCTAAGAAATTTAAAAATACAAACAACTAAAAAAAACGGATATGACAAAAATTACAGTAGCGAAAGGCGACGGAATAGGTCCTGAAATTATGGATGCCACCCTACACATTCTAAAGGCGGCGGGAGCTGAATTAGAAATTGAAGAGATTGAAGTGGGAGAAAAAGTTTATTTAGCCGGTAATACATCCGGAATCGCGAAAGAGTCGTGGGATGTTATTACAAGAAACAAAGTGTTTTTGAAGGCTCCCATAACTACCCCACAAGGCGGTGGGTATAAAAGTTTAAATGTAACCACCCGCAAATTTTTGGGACTTTATTCAAATGTGAGGCCTTGTGTAAGCATGCATCCCTTTGTGAAAACGAAACATCCAGAAATGGATATTGTAATTATCAGAGAAAATGAAGAGGATCTTTATGCAGGCATCGAACATCAGCAAACCGACGAGGTTGTGCAATGTTTGAAATTAATCAGTAGACCAGGCTGTGAAAAAATTGTGCGCTATGCTTTTGAATACGCTAAGCAGTACGGAAGAAAAAAAGTGACTTGTTTTACCAAAGACAACATCATGAAACAAACAGACGGCTTGTTTCATCAGGTGTTTGATGAGATAGCAATAGAATATCCCGAAATAGAAAATGAACATTGGATCATAGACATTGGCGCTGCGAAAATGGCAGATACGCCGGAAATTTTTGATGTGATCGTGATGCCGAATTTGTACGGAGATGTACTTTCAGATGTGGCGGCACAAATAGCAGGCTCTGTTGGCTTAGCAGGTTCTGCAAATATTGGCGAAGAATGCGCGATGTTTGAGGCCATACATGGTTCGGCACCCCGCAGAGCAGGACAAAACCTGGCCAACCCATCAGGTTTATTAGAAGGAGCCGTGATGATGTTGAATCATATTGGTCAAACAGATGTCGCAGAGAAAATTCAAAACGCTTGGCTTAGAACGATCGAAGACGGCATTCACACTTACGACATTTTCAAAGAAGGAGTTAGCAAACAAAAGGTAGGCACAAAAGAATTTGCCAACGCGGTGATAGAAAGATTAGGTCAAAAGCCAGGGATTTTAAAAGCGGTTTCTTTTTCAAAGAATTCGGCCTTACAATTACCTAAATACAAAAGAAAAGCCCCTAAAAAGAAAGAACTGGTTGGCGTCGATATTTTTGTGCACTGGAACGGAACGGATCCGCAGGAATTGGGAAAACTCATGGAGACGATTAAAACTCAGGAATTACAAATAGCGATGATAACGAATCGCGGTATAAAAGTTTGGCCCGAAGGTTTTAAAGAAACCTTTTGTACCGATCACTGGCGTTGCAGGTATAAATCAAAGAACACTACTTCTATAGACAAAAAAGAGATTATCTCATTACTCTCTCAAGCCTTAAACAGCGGGATTGATACTATTAAAACGGAGAACCTGTATGAATTTGATGGCAAAGCAGGATTCTCATTGGGACAAGGACAATAATTATTTACAAAAATAAAAAAGAAATACTATGAAGATACATTTAATACAAGGACAGTTTACCGGCAAAGATGCTCTGGATATTATCACGAAAATGATCAACGTAAAAATAAAATTTCAGGAAGAGAAAATTGAAAGCGCTCACAATGAAGAAGATATTAAGATGAGGGAGATGCGCATAAAATCTTTGCAAAAGGAATTATACGAATCGCGAAAATTTATCGAAATGCATGGTGATAAAGTGTCTCTGGAAAGCGAAATTAATTTAATAGGCTAATAGTGAAAATAAACATCGTTTTAAAATAAACTGTCTTTTATTTAACCTCTTCAAAAAATCTTTAAGCAAAAACATAAAATAAATTATGAATATCAAAAATTTCATATACGTAAAAAAACAAAAAATAAGTCGGTATCTGGCCTTAAAGCTGACCAGAAACCGTTCATTTTCAGCGATGCAATTAATGTTAAAGACATTGCGGACAAATAAAATGCTACCGGAAAAACTAATCGCCTTGGATTTGTTTGCCTTTGTGGGCACAACCACAACAATGGATTATGCTCCTTTAACGGAATATTTAGAAATGTGGGAGATTGACCCTTACTATGCAAAAGAAGCGCAAGGAAATTTACCAAATGCTCAGGTAGTTTGTGGAGATAGCATTCATGCGGTTAAGAATGGTCTACTGCGTCGCAAGGAATACAACTTTATTGTGATTGACGCCAACGTTCAATCCGCATTTTCAGACGGCAGTTACGAATCTTTTGGTGTCTTTCCATATGCTTTAAATTACGTTGCAAATGAGGCCGTTATTTTCGCAACTATTTTTAGTGACGTAAATGAATGTTTAAAACAATATGGGGGAACGATGGAGCAAGTTGATAAAAAATGGATTCAAGCGCGAAAAGATTTTTTCCAACTTGAAAATGTTATTGATGGAAGAGGCATTGACTATTTAAAGGCCTTTGAAAAGTTGATTGCCGAAAAAAATCTTGAGCTGGTCCATAGCCAATTTATCAACAGAAATGATTGTGTTGGTTTTGGTGTTTTCGTAGTAAGAAAAAAATAGGCAACCGGCAAACGCGCGTATAAAAGTGTTTTTTTACCAATTATTGGTTGTCGAAATAAACGACTAACGAAATGCTAATCGTAATAAATATACTAAAATTAAAAAAATGGAGAAAAAACAAACATTCAAATTAATTGATGGTCAATTCGGTTCATCTGAAGCCCGAAACATTTTATTTGCTTTGGTAAACAGTAAGATTAACTTTCATGCCATGGAATCTTTTGGAATAACAATAAGAACAAGCGGCGATACTTCTTTTCATGAAAAACGTATAAAGGAGCTTTCGCAAACTAATATTGATATAAGAAAAGTAATAGATTATGCAGCGATGAATACCCTTCGCCTGAATATTAACGGAACTATAGAAATTGAACTTATAGATGAATCAAAAGATAATTAACGATTTATTCGCTTGCCGCAAATTTGTTGTTGCTGCAAAGCATCTTAAAAAAAAGGTCATACCATCTTATTCGGAAAAGCTTTTGGTTTCTATTGGTAAATGAGAAATAAAATGGCAGGAAAACACTTTACAATCCGTAAAAACTTAAAAAAATGAGAAACAAAGAAAATAATTTGCAGGAAACAGCTTTGTCAATATCAATACGGCTGAAAAAAGCAAAATTTTACGCTAAATTCTTTGCCTTTCTTTTTGTACTCTCGTCAGACTTAGTTTATGCACAGGTAAATGCCGACAGCGCCTTGAAAAAATTGAAAGAAGGTAATCTAAGATTTGTGAACCAAAAAAGCAATCACCCCAATCAAACGATCGAAAGAATAAAGGAAATTGAAGGTAAGCAGAAACCATTTGCAACAATAGTTGGCTGTTCTGATTCAAGAGTTCCAAGCGAAATAATTTTTGACCAAGGGTTAGGAGATTTATTTATTGTTAGAACGGCTGGCCAAGTTTCTTCATATGCTTCCTGGGGGAGTATTGAGTTTGCGAATGCTGTTTTGGGGTCCAAATTAATTGTTGTAATGGGCCATACAAAATGTGGGGCTGTGAGCGCAGCTTGTAAACTGCCAGAGGTACCCGGTCATATAATTGCACTTATAAATGCGATTAAGCCTGCTGCAGAGATTGCAAAACAAATGAAAGGAGATACGCTTGAAAACGCTGTAAAAGTAAATGTCGCGATACAAGTTAAACAATTGCAAAGCTTAGAGCCTGTTTTAACAAAAGCGATAAAGAGCGGAAGTTTAAAAATTGTTGGTGCTATATATAATCTTTCGTCAGGAATAGTTGAGTTTTTGCCAGAGAATTATCTGGAAGTTATTAAAAAATAAAATGTTTAAAGGAAGACAATTGGTAATTGCAACAAAGCATCATAAAGAAAAGGTTATCGCTCCTTTGTTCGAAGATAATTTTAATATGGTTTGTTTTACCCCCGAAAATTTTGACACCGATCTGCTAGGAACGTTTACAGGAGAAATTGAACGAAAGGATGATCCTATTGTTACGCTCAGGAATAAATGCCTGCAAGCCATGCAGCTAAGTAATTGTGACTTGGGTGTTGCCAGCGAAGGCTCTTTTGGTTCACATCCTACTATTCCCTTTGTTCATGCTGATGATGAGTTTTTAATCTTTATCGATAAAAAAAACAAACTTGAAATAATTGAAAGGGAGTTAAGCACGCACACTAATTTTAATGGTGCCGAAGTGCGAACGCAGAAGGAGTTGATTGATTTTGCACACGCTGTTAAATTCCCATCCCATGCTTTAATAGTGCAAAAATCGGCCAACGACACTTCTGAAATGGTTAAAGGAATCACTACTTGGGATCTGCTTCACGAATCATTCGAAGGTTTTTCGAAAAATTACGGGCACGCTTACCTTTTAACAGATATGAGAGCACTTTATAATCCTACAAGAATGGAAGTGATAAAAAATGCCGCTGTAAAACTGGTCAAAAAAATAAAATCATGTTGTCCTGAGTGTCAAACGCCTGGTTTTGGAATCACAGAGGCTAAACGCGGTCTTCGCTGCGAGCAATGCGGACTTCCGACGAGGTCAACGCTGAGCTACATGTATGTTTGTGGAAAATGTAGTTTTAGTATGGAAGAAAGATTCCCGAATCAAAAACAGTTTGAAGAACCAACATTTTGTGATTTTTGTAATCCGTAAAATAAATAGACATGACTAAAACATTAATAAAAGATGTAAAGGTAGTTAATGAAGGAGAAATTAAGGCTTTGGACGTCTTAATATCGGGGGAGAGAATAGAAAAAATAGAAAAAGACATCACGGATAAAAAAGGCAATGTAAAAATAATTCATGCAGAAGGATTATATCTAATTCCAGGTATGATAGACGATCAGGTTCATTTTCGCGAGCCGGGGTTAACGCATAAAGGAACTATTTATTCAGAGACGCGGGCAGCAGTTGCTGGTGGCATTACTTCTTTTATGGACATGCCAAATACCAATCCAAATACTACCACCATTGACCTTCTGGAAACGAAGTACGCTTTAGCGAATGCTTCTTCGCTTGCTAACTATTCTTTTTTTATGGGAATTAATAAGAATAATCTTGAAGAAGCCCTGAAAATTGACAATACAACCGTTTGTGGCTTAAGTGATGATGGCTTGTATTTTGACGATAACGAAGGCATCCTAGCAAACTATCCAGAGTTTCTTGAAAAATTATTCAGGCGAACAAATTCTCTTGTTGCTCTGCATTGCGAAGATGACTTTATTATAAAGGAAGCTTACGATTTTTATAACGCTTTATTTGATGGAGATGTACCCGTTCGATGTCATCCACTCATAAGAACAAAAAACGCCTGCGTAACAGCAACAAAAAGGGTTGTAGATTTGGCTGAAAAATTCAATACAAGGCTACATGTCCTACACGTTTCTACAAAAGAGGAAACAAACCTTTTTAAAGGGGATGTGGGTATCAGAGACAAAAGAATAACAGCAGAAGCCTGTATTCATCATTTATGGTTTTCTGATGAAGATTATATGAGACTTGGAAATAAAATAAAATGGAATCCTGCCATCAAAACAATAGAAGATAGAGCTGGGCTTTTAAAGGCATTGAAAGATAATCGTTTAGATATAATTGCCACTGATCATGCGCCTCATTTAGCAGGTGAAAAACAAGGTAACTATGACATCAGTAAATCTGGCGGCCCATTAGTTCAGCATGCTTTACCGGCGTTGCTTGAATTGTATCATCAAGATAAAATATCTTTACAGGAAATTGTAGAAAAAACAAGTCATAACGTAGCTGAGATATATCGCATAAAAGAGCGAGGTTATATACGTGAGGGTTACTATGCCGACATAGTGCTGATTGACTTAAATAAGAGTTGGATAGCAAGTGAAGAAACAAATTTATATAAATGTGGCTGGTCTCCATTCACTGATTACAAATTTAAAAGCAAAGTGGTTGGAACATTTGTAAATGGAGCGCATGTTTTCGATAGAGGTCTTGTTAAAGATGCTACCTTTGGAAAACGTTTGCAATTTAGCAAGGAAAGATAAATTAATAAAAAATCAGTATAAAATCGAACACCCATGAATTTAGATTTACTCATTTCAAATATTACAAACCCGGCATTTCTTTTCTTTGTCTTAGGCGTAGTAGCTGTTAAACTAAAGAGCGACCTCGAAATTCCGCCAAACTCATCAAAATTTATTTCTTTGTATTTACTTTTCTCTATAGGTTTCAAGGGAGGACAGGAACTTTCGCATGAAGCATTTTCGACAGAGATATTATGGTCTATGCTTTTTGGGATTGGTATTTCTCTTTTAATTCCGGTGTATACTTTTTTTATCTTACGAAGAAAGCTGAATGTGTATGATGCCGGCGCTATTGCAGCGGCTTATGGATCAGTAAGCGCGGTAACATTTGTAACAGCCGTTTCTTATTTGGATGTTCAAAAATTACAACTCCATGGACACATGGTGGCTATTATGGCCTTAATGGAATCTCCAGCAATTATCGCCGGTTTGATATTGATGTCTGTTTACAATAAAGAAGAAAGTAGTAGCCCGAATAAATTATCAGTGATCAAGCATTCTTTTACGAATGGCAGTGTTCTTTTAATATTAGGTAGTTTAGTGATAGGTTTATTAGCTAATGCTAAACAAGCCGAAGGAATTAAACCGTTTACAAACGATATTTTTAAAGGCTTTTTAGCCATCTTTTTGCTGGATATGGGAATTACAAGTGGTCGTAAATTAAGTTCGTTTATCAACAACGGATGGTTTCCTCTAATCTTTGCTATTATCATTCCCCTTTTTAATGGCTGTGTAGTGGCTTTATTAAGTTCATTTATCACTCATGATATTGCCAATCGCTTTATGTTTGCTGTATTAGCCGCGAGCGCTTCTTACATTGCTGTTCCAGCTGCTATGAAAATTGCCATTCCAAAAGCGAATCCCGGTCTATATCTGCCAATGGCACTTGCGGTAACCTTTCCGCTAAATATTACTTTTGGGATGCCGATCTATTTAGCAGTCGTAAACTCATTTTAGGAATTTGTGTTTTTTCAAGTGCCTCAACGTATCCAAACGTTTCGAAAATTACTGATGTTATTTGTGGTTATCGCGTAGAAGAAATCGAAGACAAACTCATGCAATAGATTCTTTATTTGGATGAGTTGATTGATGAGTTGGCAAAAGGCAAAACCATGGAGGAGATTTTGAGGAAGTAAAGGATTGTGTTTATGTTTATCGCATTATCTTTCCGTTTGAGATCTCGCGCACCAGCCTTTATAAATTCTTGACTAAGCTGTGATCTCCAACAAGCCACTAGTTATTGGCTCAGCGACCCATTTTGGTCAAAATTAATCAGTGGTCCAGCAGGGTGGTTTCCACAAGCTCAACCACCGCAGTAGATCACAACAACAATCGACTTTAATTCTATTGGTCTTCTATTCCGCTTAGCTTGCCATTTTCATCGTAATATTTCCACTCGCCAATTTCGTAGCCGAAGTGATAGCGGCGCTACCATCCAGGAAACTTTTGAAGCAATTACATTAACTGTAAAAGGAAAAAACATTTTCGTAACATTTGCCGCAGAAGGAAATAATATGCGGGATCGAAAAAATTGGAGCTGGACAAACCGATTATTCGCTGATGGAGAAGGATAATCTTCTGCTGGTAAAGAAAGATAAATCGGAAGTGGGGCATACAAGATTTTAGACCGGAGAATAAAAATTTCTTTGAGTAGCTTTTCAATCTATGTCAAAAAGTTTGCACTTCTTGAAAATGTAATAACTGTGTAATTAGATCTTAAGATTCTGGACGTATCATTCTTATCAATCGGAAATTCCAAGGGAATCCGCGTTTCAAAAACTATCCTCAAAAAATACAAGATCCAGAATACGATAAAGTTAGCTCTTGAAAAAGATGATATGATTTTGAAGCCGAGAGGTACTTCGCGAAAATGATGGGACAAAGCCTCTAAGAAAATGCATAAGAACGGAGATGACAAATTATTTATGACAGAATCTTTCGGGGCAGAAAATTTTGAACGAACGACACTAGGGTAGAGCATATAAGTTCAAAACAATCACTGAAAAGCATCGCCAGCTTCGCACCTACTGCACCTTAACAACCTTCATCACCTTCGTAGAATTTGTTTGCTCTCTGATGAAATAAATACCAGGCGCATAGAGTTCCAGATCAAGTGTACAAGCACCTTTCTCAAAAGTATAGTCACACATTTTTCTTCCGCTTCCATCGCTCAGAATCAATTTAACCGAACGTTGTGTTTCAAAAAAGACTTTACTGGTCGTTGGATTCGGATAAAATTTCAAATCCTCTGTCTCGCCCGTAACACCGCTAATAGAGGTACACAAAGAAACACTTATCGAAGTTGGGAGAGATTTGTCGCAGAAGTTTGGTCCAGACCCCCTAAGCGTATAAGTTGCAGAACCGCCGGGCGAAACAACGATGGTTGTATTTGTTGAACCGGTGCTCCAGTGATAGTTAGGTGCGCCTGCGGCGGTAAGACTTACAGATTCCCCTGCACAAATTCCCGGGTTAAGAGGTTGAACTGTGAGCGTAAGTTCATTTAAAGCGAGTGCAGTGGTTGGCAAACCAGGAAGTGCAATACCAACACCACCATCAGCCGCGCCGTTTGTGGTGTTATAGCAAGTGCTTTGTGGATTGTTGACTATACCCGCTGCACCACCAACGGCGCTGTATACGACACCTGAAGGCAAAGAAGCTGCACTGTATGCGAAAACACCACCGCCGCCACCGCCGCCCGTACCGTGGCAATCAATGTAGTATATGGAATTATTATTACTTCCGCCCGTGCCCCCATCTGTTTTAACAGCCAGGTTGCCACTGATGTTATTGCATTCAATAAAAATTGTTCCGCCTGCGCCGCCGCCGCCTGCGCCTTCCGCGTCCGCGATAACTGTTACACTTCCACCGTTCGCTGAAATGACCCGGTTGTTAGAAATAATTACATTGGCGCGGATGTATATAATACCGCCACCGTTTCCACCTCTTGATGCAATCATGGCGTTATCTTCAAATCCACCACCGCCACCGGCGCCCATAAATAATGAAGACGTTACCGGCGTTAAACTTAAACCTCCTACGCCTCTTTCATCTATAAGTCCGTTGCAGCCGCTGTACTGATGACCACCGAAACCTCCGCTACCTGCATTTCCGCCCCCACCGCCACCGGAATTACCAGAATTAGAACCGCCGCCGCCATTGGCTTGTTTTCCTTTAAACCCATTTTTACCAACTAAATACGTTGAAATACTTTCCCCTTTTTGTCCGCCATTTATTCCAAATGCGCCCGCAAAACTTCCATTGTCGCAGCCAAACGCACCAGCCACTGTAAAATTGCCACCATTAAAACCCTTTGCGCTTGCAGTAATATCTGCATTTAAGGTAAGTGTACCCGCTTCTAATGCAATCACGCCGCCCGTGCCCGTAGAACTTGTCCATTGCGCACAGGTAAGAGGGCCTGCAACAACAGGTGAACAATATTTTGGAACACGCACCACCTGAACGAAACCGAAACCAGTACTGTATAAATGGGTAGGGGCTGTAGCAGAAGATATGGTATTTCCAGAGACCGATAACACGTTTAAGAATTCGTAAGTCCCTGCGCCACCCATCGCAGTAATGTTACCAAAGCTGGAAGTATTGCTGGCATCGACTGAAGCTCCTTTCATCTGGATCAGCAGGATCTTATCTCCGGCGCTGAATGCATTACCCGAAGACACTGAAATATCCATACCGGATATACTTGTAACTTTAGCATAACTATTCACAATACCGCTGATGTTCTGCGCGACCGGTTTAAGTTGGATTAAAAAAATAATACTTAGGATTAAACTATTTGTCTTCTTCATGTTGCAAATTTATTTGAGGTGTATGTGCGTGACTATTTATTCAAGGCAAGTTATTAATTAAATATTGGATTTGAAAACTAACATACGTCATCGGGAATTTTTTTATAAAATAAAAAATTCAGATCACTCTAACTGAAAACGCTTTCGATGAAGGTAATAACCGGGATATTCTTATCTTTAATGGGCCTTAAAATCATGCGTAACTATTATTTTAATTGCGTTAAAAACAGACCGAAAGATCAAAATAATATTCACTCAATAAATTCCACCAAATGAAGCTTATACAAAAATATCTTAAAATTTTAAGTTTTGCAGTTACCCTTTCAGCATGCAATTTCGATGGACCTGAAAACAAAAATCAACTTGGTGGCGACACGCTTGCGAACAATTGGGGCCGCACACTCGAAAGTGCTTCTTTCAAAACCATTCAAAGTGTTGTGGTGAATAAAGGCACTTGCTTCTGGTCCAACGGTCCTGACAATCGTTCCTCTGTCATGTTATATTTCAGTTCAGATACGGCAGATACTTTGCTCCTCACCTTTCCGAAAGGCTGCTCTTATAAATTCCCCTACCAAACTGATAAAACAGGCATAAACGTTTTTTGGCAACCTGTTATGGAGAACATGTGCGATGCAGGTTTAAGTGAAGTAATAAATGTAGCTACAAAAAAATACTCAGGAAAATCGTTTATGACTCTGGAACTGGTTAACGATACGCTGCTAAAAGCAACTTATCCCTTCCCTGAATTAAGAGATAAGTTGAATGCTCTTGATCAAAAAAGAATTTTATTTCCCGAAAATTATTTTACGCTTTGTGTTGTGCTGTGAACTTAGCATACTTAGTGTCTGTTCGAAAACTAGGTGTTTGGACGGAAAAATTCAGTTTCGAGGCGTGTTAAAAAAAATGATTGTGAGGTTTACTGGGGTAAATGAGCGATTATTTTTTTTGACATAACAACGAAAATGGAGTTTTCGGCCAAACACTACTTAGTTTATTTTACTTATTGTACCCGATTCAATTTGACTATCGGTTTAACCAATCATTCACTCTTCGATAAAATTATTTGTTAACGCATAGAAACTATTTATTTTTATAAAGTAAACTACAACAGCCTTTTAAAAAATGAGCAGATCAATAGTTGTTGCTTCCTTCATAAACTTAAACAAAGCAAAAGAATGGAAAAAAAATTTGACAGAATGTTGCGTTTTTAATCACGAACTTTTGTACATTTAACAAGAATAAATATAATGACTTAGAGCCTGTTTAAAATTTATCTAATAATTTGTTTATGCTTCTTTTTGACCGCAACATCGTTAAATTTTTCGACGTAATACGTCCATTATGTCTTCATCCCGATAACTATCGGGAGCCTC
>Ga0105046_10000855_pt1 | contig 44686 bp, 37 predicted proteins | sample MAT03_FD_78385 | JGI IMG/M metagenome (GOLD analysis project Ga0105046, IMG submission 78385) | Freshwater microbial communities from Lake Fryxell liftoff mats and glacier meltwater in Antarctica - MAT-03 (megahit assembly) | ecosystem: Environmental > Aquatic > Freshwater > Ice > Liftoff... | reverse complement strand
TGCTCGGACAGTTGTTGAGACCTTGACCCTTACTCCTTCCCCTGCTTCTTCTTTTTCATCGCCGGTGGGGCGTCCTTCGCGGCCAGCGCGGTTGTTTCTTCCATCTGCTTCTGCCAGCGAGCTTCGAGTTCCTTGACCTTCTCCGGTTGGGCAGCCGCGAGGTTGTTCGTTTCGGAACGATCTTTGGCCATGTCGTACAGTTCCCAAGGCTGATTCCGGTCCGCCACGAGTTTCCAGTCGCCGACACGGATCGCACGGTTGCCCTCATGAAGCCACCAGAGGAACTCGTGCGGCACGGCTCCGTCCTTCGCGAACGCGGGCACCAGGCTCCGACCCGGCGGCAGTGGAGCTTTCTTGTCGCGAGCGTCCGCGGCCTGCACACCGGCGGCCTCAAGAATCGTGGGCACCACATCGATCACGTGGCCAGGATTGTGCCTTACTTCGCCCCGGGCCGCGATGCCCTTGGGCCAGGAGACGATGAACGGCGTGCTGATGCCGCCCTCGTGAACCCAGGTTTTGTGTCGGCGGAAGGGCGTGTTCGCCAGGCTGGACCAACCGGGCCCGGCACACAGAAACGTGGCCCCCGTGCCACTGGCGGCGTGAAGGTCGTGGCCGTCGCCGCGGACCATGATCTCCGCGCTCGCGCCGTTGTCCGACAGGAAGAAGACCAGCGTGTTATCCAGCGTTCCCGCGGCTCGCAACTGATCGAGGATTCGGCCGATCTCGCGATCCATCCGATCGACCATCGCCGCGTGCACGGCCATCTTGTCCGCCTGGAAACGTCGCTGCTCGGCGGAGAGCGTGTTCCAGGGAACCGGCCGATTCAACTCGTTCGGCCCCAGCTTCGCCACATCCGCGGGGAAGGCGTACGGCGGTCCAAGATCGCGTTCGATCGCAGCCAGCGAGGTGCCCCGGAGGTTCAGCGTCTTCAGGCTGCTCCAGCGCTTCTCGCGAAGAGCATCCCAGCCGGCCAGATACGTGTCGCGATAGCGGGCCACATCCTGCGGCGGCGCCTGCAAGGGAAAGTGCGGAGCGGTGAAGGCGACGAAGGAAAGCGCCGGCTGCGTCGGATACTTCTCCGCATGCTCCTTGAGGCACTTGATGGCGTGATCCGCGATCGCAGTGCTGGAGTAATAACCGCTGGCCTCGGTGGCGGCGGGGAGCGGCTTGCCGTCCTCCGTGTGTTTCTGTGGGGCGAAGTGGCGATTGTGGTCGTCAAGGCTGTACGAGTGATCGAAGCCGTTCTCAAGCGGCAGCCCATCGACGTGCCATTTCCCGGAATGGTACGAGCGGTAACCGTGCGGTTTGAGCATCTGCGGCAGCAGCTTCGCCCACGTGGGGCGCACGCCTTGCCCGCCGCTGCGAACTCCGGGCACGGTATCCCGGCGGATCTGCTGGGCGTAGTAACCGCAGAGCAGGGCGCCTCGCGTCGGCCAGCAGCGAGCGGTGTTGTAGAACTGTGTGAATCGCAGGCCGTTCTTCGCCAGCCCATCGAGGTTGGGAGTCGCGATCTCGCCGCCGTAGCAGCCCGCATCGGAGAAACCCATATCGTCCGAGAGAATGAGCAGGACGTTCGGCGGACGTTCGGCCTCGGCGCCCGCAGCGGGGAGGGCCAGCAGCATCGCGAGTGCCAGAGACCACGCTCCGGAGGCGAAGGTTGCGAATCGGGGGAGGAGAGGCATCAGTGCGATTCCGTGAGGCACGAAGGTGGGCGAGATCTCGACAAAAGCGACGGAGAACCCCGAGCGACGCCGCCGCTGGGAGATGTGGAAGCATTCTCGCGAACGCAGGCCTGCCGGTCAAACGGGAACTGTAGGACCGTTCCGCCGCAGCGCGTCGCAGCGATGGGAACTGATTGTGCTTTCAGATGGCCCTGGAGACTTTAGAATAACGGCATGAGCACACCCGCGGTTCCGCTGCCGACGCTCTCGAGTTGGGGTCTTCGCGATCTGAGTCGAGGAACGCGAAACCTCACGTCCCTGGCGAACATGCTTGCGCCCGTGATCTGGGCTGACCTTCTGCCGCACCTCGGCCGACTGCTGCCCCGCACGGCCGACCCCGATATGGCGTTAAATAACCTGGAACGCCTGCTCGCCCAGCCTGCGGCGCGGAATCAGCTTCCGGATATGCTCGCCTCGCGGCAGCGTGGGCTCGATTCCGCTCTGCACCTGCTGGCCACATCCCAGTTCTTCGCGGATGCCCTGACGGTGAATCCGGATTTCCTGGACATCGTCCGCAATCCGCCGCGCCGCCATCCGCCCCCCGGGGAGCTCCTCAACGAACTGCGAGCCGATGTCGAGGCGGCCGAGGATGACCCGGGCGTGCTCCGGGCTTTCCGCCGGTTTCGCCATCGCCATACGCTCCGGATCGGCATCAACGACATCATCCGCGACCGGCCGCTCGAGGAGGTGACACGCGAACTCTCGCGTCTCGCGGATACCTCGCTTGAGGTAGCGATCCAGCATGCCCACAAGTCGCTAGTGCCCCGCTTCGGCCAGCCCTCCGCCGCGGGGAAGCCGACACGTCTCGCCGCCCTCGCCTTCGGAAAGCTGGGCGGCGAGGAACTCAACTATTCCAGCGACATCGACCTGATGTTCGTCTACGACGCTGATGGCGAGACCGTTGGCAAAAGCGCTGGCTACACCAATGCCGAGTATTACACACGGCTCATCAGCGAGGTGATCCGCCTGCTCTCGAATCTCACGGATCGCGGCTTCGCGTATCGCGTGGACCTGCGGCTTCGTCCCGAGGGCGGCCGAGCGCCGCTGGCCCGTTCGCTGGCGAGCACGCTCAGCTACTACGACACCATGGGCCGCACATGGGAACGCCAGGCCCTCATCAAGCTGCGGCCCGTCGCGGGCGATCTTGCCCTGGGCCAGGAGTTCGCGAAGGCGGTCGAGTCGTTCGTCTACCGCAAGTATTTCAGCTTCGCCGAGATCAACGAGGTGAAGGCCCTGAAACGCCAGATGGAGCAGAAAGCCGCCCGCAGCGGCAGCGACGACCAGGACGTGAAGACCGGCCGCGGCGGCATCCGCGACATCGAGTACACCGTCCAGTTCCTCCAACTCCTCAACGGTGGCGATCTCCCCGCCGTCCGCCAGAAGACCACGCTGCTCGCCCTCGAAGCCCTGGAAATCGCAGGCTGCCTCACCGCCCAGGAAACCTACATCCTCTCGGATGCGTATCGCTTCCTCCGCAAGACCGAGCATCGCCTGCAACTGCTCTTCGATCTCCAGACACACCGGCTGCCCGCTTCCGCCGACGAGTTGCGAAAGCTCGCCCTGCGGATGGGCTACGCGGAAGTTCGGAACTCGGAACTCGAAACTCGGAATCCCGACCTTGCTCCGCAATCCGCACTTCCCACGGATTCCACCTTCCCCACTCCGCAGTCGGCATTGGCGGCCCAGCGTCGCTCGCCGTTGGACGAATCGGAACCCGCGACGCTTCAACCGCGCGAAATACCTCCCGAGCCACTGGATCAGTTCCTGAAGGATCTCCAGGAGAAGACGACGGTCGATCGCACGATCCTCAATCACCTTCTGCACCAGACGTTCTCCGACTCCGGCGGAGCCGAGGCCGAGCCGGAATCCGATCTCATTCTTGCCCCCGAGCCGGACGAGACGACGATCAAGCAGGTGCTCGGCCGCTATCCCTTCCGCGATTTCAACCGGGCTTATCAGAACCTGATGCTGCTCGCGAAGGAGTCGGTGCCCTTTCTCTCCGCCCGGCGTTCCCGGCAGTTCCTCGCCAGCATTGCCCCCGCCTTGCTGCGAGCCGTCGCGGCGACGCCCGACCCGGACGAATCCCTCACGAACCTCGAACGAGTCTCGGCGTCGCTGGGTGCCAAGGCCGTGCTCTGGGAACTCTTCAGCGTCAATCCGCCCAGCCTGCATCTGTACGTCGATCTCTGTGCGGGAAGTCCGTTTCTCTCCGGACTGCTCATCAACAACCCTGGCATGATTGACGAACTCCTCGATAGCCTGGTGCTGAATCAGCCGCGAACACAGGAGGAGCTGCGAGCCGAACTCACGGAACTCTGCCGCGGCGCCAGCGATCCGGACCCGATCCTGCACAGCTTCCAGGACAAGGAACTCCTGCGCATCGGCGTCGGCGACCTCCTGGCGAAGGCCCCCATCCGCGACACGGCCGCGGCCTTGTCCGATCTCGCGGTGACCCTGCTAAACCAGGTCTTCGAACTGTGCGAGCCCGCTCTGCGCGAGAGGTACGGCATCCCCCACAGACTCGCAGTTTCGCCCTCGAATCTTTCGCCCCCGTGCAGCTATGTCATCCTCGGCCTCGGCAAACTCGGCGGCCGGGAGATCAGCTACCACAGCGACCTGGACCTTCTCCTCATTTACGAAGCGGAGGGCACCACTGCGGCCGTTGGACCTTCAGCATGCATCGAGTCCATCACGAACAACCAGTACTTCACGGAACTGACCCAGCGGGCGATCCGCGTGATGAGCCAGATGGGGCCGATGGGTCGGCTTTACGAAGTCGACATGCGGCTCCGCCCCACGGGGAAGTCCGGCAGCCTGGTGCTGTCGCTGGCCGAGTTCCGTCGATACTTCGAGGGCCGCTCCGCCCAGGTCTGGGAGCGTCAATCGCTCACACGGGCCCGGACTGTCCGCGGCGACGGGCGCTTCCCGGAGGAAGTCCAGCTTGCGGCCCGCGAGGCAATGCTCGCCTTACCCTGGTCGGGCAAGCTCGCCCAGGAGATTCTCTCGATGCGGGAGAAGCTCGAAGCACCTGGCTCCCGCAATCTGAAGCGCAGCCGGGGCGGCATCATCGACATTGAATTCGTCGTCCAGGCCTTTCAACTGAAATACGGGCGGGACCATCCGGCGATCCTGCAAACGAACACATGGAGTGCCCTGGAAGCTTTGCGAGACGCGGGTCTGCTTCCTGCCGGAGAGGCGGAGAAACTTCGTGAGGGCTATTCATTCCTGCGACTCGTGAAGGCCCGCCTGCGAATCGTGACCGATCGGTCCCAGAACGAGCTACCGGAGAAGCCCGAGGAACTGGGCAAGCTGGCCCGCCGCCTGGGCTTTGAACCGGCCGAGGATCAAAGCGCGACCCAGCGATTTCAGGCGGAAGTCAAACGTATGACGACCCAGATTCGCCAGCTTTACACCACGATCATGGAACGTGAGCGGGGCTGACCGAAGCGAGTTAAGTTGTAGAGGTTGTGGCGACGATTCAGATGGAGTGAATGCGACACCCGTTTTACCACAGATCGCCATCACAGGCACAGAGTTAGCCGCGAGGCGAAGTCTCCGTTGCCGCGGGTGCGTCGCCTCTGCGCTCCTCGGCGAACGCGATACGTCATTGCCGTTCGGATGCCAGGGGGTGTCCGCACGATGTTCCCGGGCCTCCGTCTCAAGGCTGACACTTGTCGCGTCGGCGTTGCTGCTTCTCTCCGGCTGTGCGGATCTCAACCTGCTTCGCCGCAAGTGCCCGACGCCGGTGGATGTGGAAACCGCCGCCGACCAGCCCCGGCCGGACCCGCAATATCGCGTCGGTTGCCCGGATGTGCTGGAGACAATCGTGCCGAACCGCCCGGGCTGGGAAGGTGTGATGGCGGTGGGGCTTGACGGCCGGCTGCCCCTGGAAGAAGGCGCTGGCCCGCGTGTGGAAGGGCTGACGCTTCCCGAGGTGCGGACCGCGATCGCCAGGGCCGCGAGGGTGCCGGTGGATGAGGTCGACGTCCGCCTCGCCGCGGCCCAGAGTGCCAGGCTGTACATGCACGGCCCGATCCGCGGCCGGATGCGAATCGTGCCCTATCAGGGCCCGGAGGGCGTCATCGAGTTCCTGCGTCGTGTCGGCGGCTTGCCGCCAGGGTCCAAGCTCAACGATGTGTATGTCGTGAGGCCGAACATCGCCTCGGGTGGCAAGCCGCTCTTGTACCACATCGACGTGGAAGCGGTGCTGCTCGATAACGATCAGCAGACCAACCTGAAGCTCCAGCCCTCGGATGAAGTCTACATCGGCGAGACACGGCGTTCGAGCTTCTCCCGCATCCTCCCCGGCTGGCTTCGCCCCTCCTACCGCAAGCTCTCCGGCCTCCTGCCCGACGACTGGCGACCCTGGACCTGGATCCGCCGCGATCACGACGGGGAATGACAGGCAACAATTCAAACGCACCGCTTACGTCCCCGCATCCCCACAAAGAGAAGTTCCTGTGGCGGCGTCTCCAGGCCGGGGCCAGCAACTGCTCCGTGATGTTGAGACACTTTCTCCGCATGGCAGGGCTGTTCCGCTCAAAAAACTTGCCCGGTTCGAAGCCCACGACGTTCCTGAAGAACTCTCGTGAACCTCAGCAGCGGCGGGGCACCGGAGGCATCCTGCACGTCCAACGTATTCCCACCGCCGCCAGACAAGGAGCTCCCCAGGCGTGACGGCTGGTGAGACGTTGAACCCTGGAAAGGCGTTATGCCGCCGCGATCACGAGCGACTGCGAAAGGCGAACGCATACAACTCCGCATCGCGAAGGTGAAATCGCAAACAGATCGGCTTGCCGGCCAGTGCTGTCAGGTCGGGCTTGCCGGGAAATACGACCGCATGCCGGAGGTGATCCCCCGCGATCGGTTCCGAGAGATCGTAACCGTCCAAAGGCCGACCGGCGGGATCGAGAATCTCGACGCGAACTTCGCCGCGAGCTTTGGTCTTGGTATTGATTTCGAGTCGATCTCCGGCGAATCGCATTGGCACCGTGGTCAGTGTGCCACCGTCGCGCGGGCCGTCGGCCGAGGCGAAGCGGTCCCGCGTCCACGTCGCCAGCCCGATCGCCGTGGTGAACTTCGAGCCCCGCCCCGGAAACGACGGATCGTAGAGGATGGGGGCGCCGTGTGTGTAGTTCGTTCCACCGTAATACAACCACACCTCGTCTCCGACGTCGATCGCCGCCGACGCAGCGAGGATCATGCCGCTGTCCCATTCGCCGGGCTTTCCCGTCGCGATGGCCGGCGTGCGATACGGCCGAGCCCAGGTTTCCAGATCGCGGGAGAAGGCGAACTGCACCTCGATCGGCCCTTCCTGGTTGCTCTGCTTGGGCACGTTGGCACTGACCGTGAAGACAAACGGAAAGCCGACGACACCTGACTCCGCGGAGTAGGCCCCGGCACCGTAGAACTCCGTCCGGATGACATTGGGATTATCGGGGTGGCCGAGCAGCGGACGGGCTTTTTCGATCCGGGCCAGTGAGCCAAGATCGTCGCGTCGGTCGGCGAAGAAGGCCGGCTCGGGCTTGGTCCAGTGGCGGAAGTCGAAACTCTGCGACAGGTAGATGCTCCGCCGCTGCCGGCCGAAGACCGGCGTCGACATCTTCGGCAGTGCAACGTACGCACCTGTCCGGCGGTCGCGGAATGCGGACACCACATCGTCCACATAGGAGATCGGGACAATGGCCTTGTCCGATTGCGGTTCCCAGCGGAAGCCGTCGGATGAAGTCAGTGCGACGTAGCCCCGGTCCGGATTGAAGCCGATCATCTTGTACCGCCGGCGGAGATCCGCATCCGCGGGGTCGTGGAATACGCTCGGATGCAAGACATCGGCGATGCGGTTGTGCGGCATGTCGCTCTTGACCTTCACCGTGCCGACAGGGGGCTTCTCCCACGTCAGCCCGTCTGGGCTGGAGGCGAAGTACGATCCAGCACCCCCTTTCCCGCCCATGAAAAGTGCGGGATCGCCTGGGGCCGTGTACCACATCTTGAACCGCTTCTCACCCGCGTCGTACAAAACCGAGCCCGTAAACATCGTGACGTACCACCCTTCCCACGGTTGATCGGCCCGGAGGAGCGGGTTGTTCGGATGCTTGCGGGCCGGGCGAGGCGTGAATGCGATGTTCTTCGACTCGTAGACGAGAGTGGGGTCTAGCAGAAGCTGGCTGCGGCTGCCCACGTCGAGGACGCTCTCTTGCTGGCCAAGAGCGGCAACCGGGCAAGCGAGTATGATCGCAGTCGCGATAAGACGGCACATGGAAGCACCCTCAACTCAGAGGTGGAGTTTTTTCGACGACGCGGCGCACAAAGGTACGGTAGCGACGCCGCTGAACGGGCAGGGATTCTTGCTGAAAGCATCCCTTCAGGTCTTCGCGAATGGTGTGGGCTTGCTTGTGGGTCGCCTCGCCATTAGCGGATCACACGCTCTTCTTCAGCTTCCGCACTCGGCCGTTCGCGACCCACTCCACGACGAACAGGTCGCCCTTGGACGACAGCGTCAACGCGTGAGGCGTCGAGAACTTGTCCGGGTGGTTGTCGAAGTCGTTCTTCGCCACGCCCCTGCCGTCGCCGAGATGGGCGACGACCTTGTCCTTGTCGTCGATCACCGTCACACGAGCATCCAGTTCCGGAATGTAGATCAGGCCGTCGTGCTGATAGAAGCAGCACGGCTTGCGGACGCCCTCGATCGTTCGCTTGTATTCAAGCTCCGGCGAGAAGATCTCGATGCGGTCGTTGGCCCGGTCCGCGATGTAAATCTCCGGGTCTTTGCGGAGCGTGCTAACCCAGACGCCGTGGTTGGTGGCGAACTGACCGTGCTCCTTGCCGCGGGTGCCGATGGTCTTCAGGTGCTTGAAGTTCGAGTCGAATCGGCAGAGCTTCTGGCTGCCGTACCCGTCCACGATGTAAATGTCGCCATTCGGGGCGACGGCCACATCAGTGGGGTTGGTGAAGTCGAACTTCTGCGAGGTCGAGCCTTCTTCCGCGACATTGCCGAGGGTGTAAAGCACCTTGCCGGCCATGTCGGTCTTGTAAATACGAGCGCCGATCTTGGCCGAGGCAGGCGTCTTGGCATCTTTCTTGTTCGGTCCGCCGGAGACGTTTTCCGTCCAGTAAAGAAACTCGCCTTTGGGTTCCTTGCTCCAGTAGAGGCCGTGGGCGGTGGCCTTCACCTGGTCGGGCGTCATGCTCACTCCCAGGGCGAAATCTTTGGTCCAGGTTTCGAGCAGCTTGCCATCGGTATCGAAGATGGCGACGCAAGGGCTGGCGGATCGCGAGGTGACGATGACGCGATCCTTCGAGTCGACGACGACGGCACAGCCGAGGCCGTAGCTCATGCCGGCGGGGAGTTTGCCCCAGTTCTCGTCGAGGGTGTACGACTGCGTGCCAGTGCCGATGGTTACTGGCTTGCGCGCTGCGAAGCTCGGCGTGCCCAGCGTACCGACCACTGCGGCGCTGGCGGCAAGGCGGAGGAAGTCTCGGCGAGTTTTCTTGACGGGAAAGAGGAGGTTCTCGCTCATGAACGCGATCCTGGAAGAAGAGGCATTGGTGGGGAAAAGTGGAAACGCTAAAGGTAACATAGCGACCAAGGCGTAGCCGCGACGCGGAGTCTTTGGAGGTAGTCAGCGCGACGCGCACCTCTTTAGACGACTTCGCGTCGCGGCTACGCCCGGGAACCCAGGAGGATTTTCGGTGATTCGATTACTCTCTCTCGCAGTCGCCACGGCTGCGGTGTTTGCTGGGCCCAATCTGGCGCCTGCCGCGGAGGCGAAGCCGAACATCCTGTTCATCATCGCGGACGACGCCTCGCCGAGCTTCGGGTGCTATGGCACCAAGTGGGCGAAGACGCCGAACATTGACCGCCTCGCGGCCAACGGCATTACCTTCATGAACTCGTACGTGCCCACGGCGAAGTGTGCCCCCTGCCGGGCAGCGATCCTCACGGGCCGGTATCCCTGGCTTCTTGAGGAAGCCGCCAACCACCAGAACTTCTTCCCCGCGAAGTTCAAGGCGTTCAGCGAAGCCCTCGCCGAGGCCGGTGTCGCTTGCGGCTCCGCTGGCAAGGTCTGGGGCCCCGGCTCCGCGACCACGACGGACGGCAAGACGCGAACCTGGGGCATGACCCACGCCGGCCCGCGCAAGAAAGGAGCCAAGGACGCCGCCGGGCCGGGAGCCGCCTTCAAGCAGTTCCTCGCCAACAAGCCTGCGGACAAGCCATTCTTCTACTGGTTCGGCAGCACGAACCCCCACCGGCCGTACAAGGCTGACGCCGGGCTTGACGCCGGGAAGAAACCGGCCGACATCGATCGCGTTCCTGCGTTCTGGCCGGACAATGACACGATTCGCCGGGACATGCTCGACTACGCCACCGAGATCGAGGACTACGACGCCGAGGTCGGCTCGTTGATCAAAACGCTCGACGAGAGCGGCCAGGCCGCGAACACCCTTGTCATCGTCACGTCCGATCACGGCATGCCCTTCCCACGATCCAAGGGCCACAATTACGACATCTCCAACCGCGTTCCGCTCATCGCCTGCTGGCCCAAGGGGATCGTCAAGCCTGGCCGCAAGGTCGAGGCGTTCACCAACCACGTCGACTTCGCGCCGACGTTCCTCGAACTCGGAGGCATCGACGGCAAGAAGGTCGGCCTGGAACCGCACTCCGGAGTCAGCTTTGTCGACCTGCTCAGTGACAAACCGGCTCATGATCGGCCGCACTGCCTCACGGGTCGTGAACGCAACGATGTTTACGCCCGCCCCGGCAGCGAGACCGGCCTCGGCTATCCGATCCGTGCGATCCGAGAAGGGAACTTCCTTTACATCCACAACTTCGCCCCGGACCGCTGGCCTTGCGGTAATCCGGAGCTCGGCTTCCTGGACACAGACGCAAGCCCGGCCAAGAAGTTCGCTGAGGACGCGGGCGAGAAAAGCCCCTGGTGGCAGTTCGCCTTCGGCAAGCGGCCTCAGGAGGAACTCTTCGATCTGTCAAAGGACCCCGACTGCGTGAAAAACCTCGCCGCGGAGGATACGAGCCGAGCCCACGAGATGAAGGCGAAGCTCTTCACGCTCCTCAAAGCTCAAGGCGATCCCCGCATACTCGGCGAAGGCGACGCCTTCGACAACTACCCCACGGTGAAGCCCAAGAAGTGAAGCCAGCAGAGAGGATAGAGGCCAGATGTTAACTTTGGTTAGCGCGGATTGGCGCAAATGGAAAGGGTTGGCAGCGAATCCGGCTGGACGCGCCAAATGATTGACGTTACAATTATGGAATGGTTCCAGGAGCTTAGAACACGAATTTGGCTCTTGGAGACCAATCCTGAGGAATTTTGGCATTCAGGTTGCATAGTAAAATCGCGATCTCGGCGGAATCGGATTGACAGAGATGGGGTGTACCCGCTCTTTTAGGGAATAGAGAGTTCGCCGAGCGTACCCGAATTGTTTGTTGCCGAACGGGCCCCTTTCCTGCGCGGCAGCCTGGAAACCCAGAAGTGATCGATCGGACCGAAGTGTCCGCCGAACACGGGTGCGACCGAGTTAATTCCTTCGACCAACTTTCTTCGACCATGGACCGTATTCGAGGAGCTTCCCGTTATGCTGCTGCGAAACATCCGATTGCTGGCTGCGAGCGTATTCGCTGCAGCCGCCATCGTGGCAACCCCTTCCCGTTCCGATGCCGCCATTGAGGTGCTCATCCAGGAAATCGGGCCTGGTGGCACGACCACGCTGCTCAGTACCACCGCTGCCCCTGGCGGACAGGTCACGACCAGCTCGGCGAGCTTCTCCACCATCAACCTTCAGTTCGGGAACGTGGTGAACAACTTCGCCGCCTCCTTCTCGACCAGCTACACCATAACGACGGCTAACAACCTGGATATCTCGGCCGCTCCGCAGCTGGCCATCACGGTGAAGGACACCGGCCCCTCCGGCAATGGCATCCCGGCCCTGGCGGGCTCGCTGGCGGACCTCGGCAACAGCGTGAGCGTGACCAACGGCATTCTCACCTCCAGCGGCTTCGGCACTCACACGCTGAGTTCGACCACCAGCCTGCTGGACTTCGACACCCAGACCACCCAGGCTTCCACGGGTCCGGATTCGGCCTCCGCCACCAATGTCGGCTCCGGCAATGGCAGCGCCGTTACCGGGATCTCGAACCTGTCGGAAGCTTATATCATTCAGCAGATGTTCAACGTCAACCTCAGTGGTACAGGCACGGCCTCGGCTTCCACGTTCACCGGCGGTGTCTCCTCGACGCTCGTCGTGAGCCAGGCTGCGATTCCCGCTCCCCCGGCGATTCTGCTGGCCGCGATGGCGCTGCCGGCCTTCGGCCTCCGCCGGGTGCTTCGCCGCAAGACGGCCTGATTGACGAGATCGATCCGGTAAAGTGAACCACACCGACCCGGGCGATCGTATACTAACTTGAGACGGGAGCAACCGACCGTTGCTCCCGTTTTTCGTTTGGATTCACTGGCATTTCGTTCGCGGAGGTGGCTAATGCGCCGCATGCACTGGAAGCGACTCCTCCTGGCCTTCACGATCCTCATCCTCATCTCGGGCTCGACCTACGCCCTCAACCGGGTGCAGGTGAAACGCCAGGCCGTGGTTCTGTATGAGCGAGCCGAGAGGGCCGAGGCCGCCGCCAAGACCGATCCTGCCAAACGCGACGAGGCACTCGACCTTTACGAACAGTACCTCAAGTTCCGACCCAAGGATGAGGTCGCCTTCCGCAAGTACGTCCGCATGATTGTGAACCCGGAAGAACTCGACATCGCCAAGCTTTCCCGCATGGCGGACATCACCTCCAAGTTCCTTCGCGAGTTCCCGGAGAACCCGGAGGAACGCAAGCTCCTCGTGAAGGTGCTCTACAACAAGGCGGATCTCAACGGGGCTCGCGAGAACCTCGCGATGCTCTTCCGCGATCCTCAAAACAAGAACTCCCCTGACCTGCTCGAAGAAGCGATCAAGATCGAGGAAACGGAGAAGAAGTTCACGGACGCGCTGGCTTATGTCGACAGGGCCATCGAAACGGGTGGCCAGGATCCCGAACGAGTGGTGAAGTTTTATACCAAGGCCCTCGGCCTGCTTCGCGTGTTGCACAAGGACACCGAAGCCGCGTTACGGGTGGATACCCTGCAAAAGAAGCAGCCCTACGCGGAGCGGCCGGATGCCCGCGTGGTGATCGCGCGGCATCTGATCGCGATCCGGGATTACCCCGCGGCTCGCGAGCACGTGAAGCGTGCCCTCGCCCTCAAGGGTGGCGAGATGGACCCGGATGTGCTGCTCGCCGCGGCGGAAGTCGAGGTCTCCGGTCGAGAGCCTCAACTCGCGGCCGCGAGGGAATACCTCGAACGCTCCTTTGCGATCGATCCCAGGCGCGTGGCCACGGGTTCGTTGCTGGCCCAGGTGCTCATGCAGCAAGGGCACCGCGACGAAGCAATCGCCGTGCTGACGCAGCTGTCCAATACGATCGACACGGTGAAGGACGATTTCTACAACACGCTGGACCGCCTCATCGACCTCAAGGAATCGGTCGTATCCGAGAAGCTGATGGCCCGGATGACGCCGGAGAACACCCGGCCGTTCGTGCAGCAATACTTCCGCGGTCGACTGGAACTGGTGAAAGGCAACTGGCCGCAGGCGAAGCAGGACCTGGAAGCCTGTGGTCCGTTTCTCTCCGGATTGCCCGAGTATCACAAGAAGCTTCGCTGCGATCTGGGGGAGTGCTACAACCTCTCCCAAAACCCGGACCAGATGCTCGAGTCGTACCGCCTCGCGTTGAAAGACGATCGCCTTTATTACCCGGCCCAGCTTGGGTACGCCGAGGCTCTCGTCAAGCTTGGCCGCTTCCGCGATGCGATCCCGATTTACACCGATCTCGTGCGTGAGGTGAAGGCGCTTCACCCCACTCTCGCCCGTCTGGTGCTGCTCGATCAGATCAGCCGGCCGGAATCCGCACGGAACTGGAAGGCGTTCGAGGACGCGCTGGGCTCCCCGCCTTACTCAACGGAGATGATGCTTCTCAAGGCGGAAGCACTGAATATCCGGGGCGAAAAAGCCCAGTCGCGCGAGGTTCTCCAGCAGGCGGCGGAGAAGGATCCGAAGAACCCCGCGATCTCGCTGAAGGCGATCCGCATCGGAGCCTCCGCGAAAATCAGCGCCGAGGATGCCGCCAAGCTCATCGAGGATGCCGAGAAGACCACGGGCGATTCCGTCGACTTCCGCCTCGCGAAGGTTGGCATTCTCATGTCCCGTGCGAAGAAGCCCAGCATCGCCGAACTCCAGGCCATCGGCACCGTGAAGGAAGACTCGAAGTTCCCTAAGCCGGAACTGCATCGACTGCTCTTTGGGCTCGGTGATATCGCGAATCGCCAGTCAGACCCGGCGATGAAGCAGGCGGCGCTGGACTTCTTCCGCAAGGCCGCCGATCTCGATCATCTCGACCTGGTGGCTCGGGCGCTCATCGTCGATATCGCGATCGCGCTCAATCAGGAAGCGGTGTGGGAGAAGGCCCTTCGCGAGATCGGCCAGGCCGATGGCGTGGATGGCCCGATTTACAACCTGGGCCAGATCGCCATTCGTTTGAAGACCTTCACCCCTGGCGACAAGGACACGCTTCGCGACCTTCGCCGCAAGGCGGAGGGAATCCAGAAGAAACGACCTGCCTGGAGCCGGGCCTATCTTGCTCTGGCTCAACTCGATGAACTCGAGGGCCTCAATGAATCCGCCCTGCTGAACCTCCGCAAGGCGATCGAACTCGGGGACAAGCAGGAAGCGGTGATCCGCAAGGTGGTGGATCTCTTCCGCGAACGGAAGATGTACGACGACGCCGCCGTGCTGCTCAACAAGATTCACACGGAGGTCGTGCTGCCTGACGATTTGCAGCGCTTCCGTGCGATCATGAATCTCCTGACGTCGGACCTGCTTTCGCAGGACGTCAAGGAGATCGATCGGTTCGCTCCGGAGGACGCGCCGACGTACGAGATGCGACTGCTTCGCGGCACGCTCCTGGCTGCCCTTCGCGACGAGGCGGGTGCGGAGAAGGCGTTCCGCAATGCTCTGGAGAAGGTGCCGACCGAACGGCCCGGCGCTGCGCCCCTCGAGGCGTGGTCGTCGCTGGTGAGCCTGCTGGTGCGCACGGACAAACGGGACATCGCTCGCCGTGCGGTGGAGGAAGCCGAGCGCAAGTTGCAGACCGATCCGCCCAAGACGGAGAACCTGCTAACGCTCGCCGGGATCAACGAAGCCATCGGCGACATTCCCGCGGCGGAGAAGTTCTTCCGCGAGATCGTGGCGATGACGCCGAAAGAACTCGACGCCCAGAAGCAGCTCGTGCTGTTCCTGCAGCGCACCGGTCGCATGCCCGAGGCCGAGGTGATGCTCAAAACGCTCACCACCAACCCCGGCCAGAGTATCGCCCGCTGGGCTCGCCGCCACCTGGCCGTGAGCCTGATGATGAAACGAGATGCTTACCAGAATCGCGACTTCGCCCTGAAGCTCACGGAGCAAAACCTCAGCGAATCCAAGGACGACATCGAAGATCGCAAGGCCCATGCCATCGTGCTCTGTGCCGACCCGGCTCGCCGGGCGGAGGGAATCCAGATCCTCGCGGAGTATGGCCGGAAGTTCGAACTCACCCCGGACGAGTTCTACTTCCTCACGCGCCTCTATTTCGATCAGGGCCGCTTCCATGATGCGACGGAAACGCTGAAGTTCGCGATCCGACATCGGCCGAATATCTCGATCGATCACCTCGCCGGCGCGGTGTCGCTCTATCTCGCGATGGACGACATCGCCAAGGCCAAGGAGACGTCGGATCGGCTCACGATGATTGCCCCAAAAAGCTGGGAAGCCGTCCGAGAAGGGGCTCGTGTGCTCGCTCGCACGGGCAACACCGCGGCCGCCAAGGATCTGATCCTGAACGCTCCCAACGCCCAGACCGAGGCCTTTATCCCAACGCGAACTGGCCCCTTGCTCGATGAGATCAAGTGCTTTCCCGATGTGGAGCAGCTTTACCGAAAATTCCTGGCCTCCGCCAAAACCAACGGGGCCCACCTGCCGCTGGCGACGTTCCTGATCTCGCAGAAGCGAACCGACGAGGCGATCGATCTGGCGCAGAAGTACGAAGCCCAGACGCACCCGGTCATCACGGGCCGGATTCTCAGCAGTGCGGTGCGTGCGAAGCTCCCTTCGCCGATGAAGGTGGCTCTCGTGGAGACCTGGCTGAACAAGAAGCTGAACGAGAACCTGGGGAACAAGGAGGTCTACGCGGCCCTGGTTGGTGCGATGGCGGAAGTGCGCGATGCCCAGGGGCGCTTCGACGAGGCGATCGCCGAGTACGAAAAGGCCCTGCGACTCTCCGACAGCGACCTGATCACGAATAACCTCGCCATGCTCCTGGCGCTGCACAAGCCCGCGCGGGCGAACGAGGCCAAGCAGATGATGGACAAGCTCATCGGCATCCGCGGCCCGGAGCCGACGTTCCTGGACACGCGAGCCGTCTGCTCGCTGGTGCAAGGCGAGAACATGCCCGCCCAGGCCGTGAAGGATTTAACGCTCGCCCTCGCTCAGCGTCAGCGAGCCGTCTACTACTTCCACCTCGCGTGGGCGTACGATCTGCAACGTCTGGAGCAGGACAAGAAACTGTCGCTCGTGAAGGCCACGCAGTTCGGCCTGACCAAGGACGATTTGCACGCGAAGGAGATCGAAAAGTACCAGGAGTTCTACGGCCGCATGGCCCCGTGATTGTCGAGAAGCGATCGCAACGGTGGTTCGCCGCGAAGACTGAACTTCGCGGCGAATCGTGGCAGCAACACAACGACTCGACTTACAACGCCATCGTCACCGTCTTCACCTCGGTGTACATCTGCAGGGCGTACTCACCGAGTTCGCGGCCGATGCCACTCATCTTGTAGCCGCCGAACGGGGCGGCGGCGTCGAAGACGTCGTAGCAATTCACCCAGACGGTCCCCGCCTTCAAGCCGTGGGCGAGCTTGAGGGCCTTCTGCACGTCCTTCGTCCACACGGCCGCAGCCAGGCCGAAGTTGCTGCGATTGCCACGCTCGATCGCCTCGTTCACGTCCTTGAACTTCAGGATGCTCATCACCGGCCCGAAGATCTCTTCCTTCGCGATCTTCATGTCGTCGTGCACGTCCGAGAACACCGTCGGTTCCACGAAGTAACCCTTGTCGCCGACACGCTGGCCGCCGGTCAAAAGCTTGGCGCCGTCCTTCTTGCCAGCCTCGACGTAGCCCAGGATGCGGTCCATCTGCTCCTGCGAAACCTGCGGCCCCTGCTCGGTGGCGTGGTCGAACGGATCGCCCACCCTGCGGCCCTTGGTCTTCGCGAGCATCTTCTCGATGAAGGCATCGTGGATCTTCTCTTCGACATAAAGTCGTGAACCCGCGACGCAGCACTGGCCCTGGTTGAAGAAGAGGCCGAAGTACGCGCCCTCGACGGCGGCGTCCAGGTCCGCATCGGCGAAGATGATGTTCGGCGACTTGCCGCCGAGTTCCAGGGAGACTCGCTTGAGGTTGCTCTGGGCGGCGGCGGTCATGATGATCCTGCCCGTGCCCGTCTCGCCGGTGAAGGCGATCTTGTCGACATCGAGATGGCCCGAGAGTGCCGCCCCCGCGGTGGGCCCGAAGCCGTTGACGACATTCACGACGCCATCCGGGAAGCCGACTTCCGAGGCGAGTTCCGCGATGCGGATCGCGGTGAGAGGCGTTTGCTCGGCGGGCTTGAGCACGATCGTGTTCCCACAGGCGAGCGCCGGTCCCCACTTCCAGGCTTGCATGAGCAGCGGAAAGTTCCAGGGGATAATCTGACCCACCACGCCAACCGGTTCGTGGCGGGTGTAGCAGAAGTACGGGCCGTCCACCGGAATCGTCTTGCCCTGAATCTTGTCCGCCCAGCCGGCGTAGTAGCGGTAGCACTTGATCGTGAGCGGCAGGTCCGCGGCGAGCGAATCCGCGATCGGCTTGCCGTTGTCAAGCGATTCGAGGGCCGCAAGTTCGTGGCTATTCGCCTCGATGGCGTCCGCCAGCCTGGCGATGAGTCGGCCACGTTCGCTGCCGCTCATCCGTCCCCAGGGGCCGTGATCGAGGGCATGGCGAGCCGCCTTCACCGCGAGATCGATGTCGGCTTTGTCCCCCTCGGCGACCTTGCAAATCACTTCGCCCGTCGCAGGGTTGAGGGTTTCAAACGTCTTCCCGGAGACGCTTGGCACTCGCTTACCATTGATGAACAGACTCTGCTCGGTAACCTTCGGTGCGGAGATCTTGGGCCTCGGCTTCAAAGCGGTGGCAGCGGACATGGGAGAGTTCCTGTGAGGAAGAGATGACGGACGAACCCGTCCGGCTATTGTCAGCGATGCGAGAGGAGAGTCAACCAACAACGTGGCAACGGACGAAATGCGGGAGACGAGTGGTCAAAACTCCCACCGAGGGGGACGGCGACAGTAGTCGGTCGATCGGAACGTGTGGGCGTGTTGTCAGTATAATGACGGGAAATCTTTGAGAAACGGCTTGATTGCGTATGCTCCACCGATCACCCCTCTCGACAGCGGCCTCGCGGATATTCGCTGTGGCGGCCTCAAGGGTGTCGCCTTCGGAATAGCAGGCCGGAAGAGCGGGAACTTCGGCCGTGTAGCCGCCGTCGTCGTCAGAGTGCAGCACGGCATCGATGGTGACGTGCAGCGGCACAGCAATCGGTGCAGGCATGGATATCTCGGTTGGGCTCTCCTCGCAGTCGATTTTAAGGCCCGTGGTATTGTGGTACACGAGCCGAACAAGCACAGTCGCTCACGCCTTCTGTTCCCAGGGCATGGCGGCGGTGGCTTTGGCCTTCTCGACTTCCTTTGCGATCGCGGAGGGGTCGTCGAAGGCGCCGCTGGCCATCACTTCGTTGTCGATGTGGATCTCGTCCGTGCGAGTCGAATACAGGGGGCCGAGAACTTCCAGCACCGTCGGGTTCCGCGGCGGGTGGCCGTGAGGGATGAAGTAGCCTTCCACCACCACCGCATGATCGCGGTACTCGGGATACTCCATCAGCAGTTCGTGCAGCTTCTTGAGGCGATAGTGCGGGATCGTCGAATACATATGGTGAGGCAGGTGATAGTCCTGCCCCAGCGGGAACACCGCGAAGCGGATGCCCTGACCGACGAGGAAGGTCCGCGTGTTCGTGATCCAGCCGCGATCGCCGTTGCCGTGCTGCACAAGCTGGCGGAGGATCATGAAGAACGCGAACGAAGTGAAGATCGGCACCAGCCAAATCAGGGCATAATAGCCAACGATCGGCGAACCGGTGACCTTGGTCAACACCGTGACGGTGGTGAAGATGAACGTCATGTACCCCAGGCGGAGCGTGGTCATCCAGCGGTTCGGCACCACGGGCTTGAGGCGGCTCTGGTGGAACCTGTCCGCGGGCATTCGCAGGAAGATCGTGCTCACCACGGCCCACATCACGACGGGCACCACGGCCAGCGTCACCGCATCCGCGACGTAGAAGAGCGTCACCAGCGTGACGACGAGCGTGAGCAGGTAGCCGATGCCGAGGCGAATGGCGCCCTTGGAGGGCTTCTTCCCCTTGATCATGTACGGGTTCTTTTCGGTCCCCGTGGCGTTGTACTTCGCGCGGATCCGCATGAAACGCACGAGGCGGAACGGCAGCAGCACCTGCAAGGCGAGCGTCATCAGGAACTGTGCCTTGGCGACCGGGAACTTCAGCCAATGGCCGCTGGTCTGGAGTTGCGAGACGTCCGGATCGCGATCGGGGTCGTTGACGAACTGATGATGGGCCAGGTGTTGAAGGCGGTAGTGGTAGATGCTGCTGAAGATCGGGAACATGCAAAGCAAGTCTGAAGCCAGGTCGTTGAGCCAGCGGTTGCGGAAGAGAATGTAGTGCGAACCTTCGTGGGCCAGGGCGCTGAGTTGGTGCTGCCCGGCGCCGACGCAGGCGATCGCGAGGAACGCTACCGGAAGATTCCACCACCACGAGACGTCAAGCTCTGGACGCGATTCGAAGAACCACACGGCTCCGCCAAGCGAGATGGCCAGGAAGGCGTAAGTGCGGAGGACGTACCACCAGTTGCGGAGGTTATCCGTGCGGCGGAGTTCCTGGAGGGCGGCCTTGAACGCGGAGTCCGAAAGGGTCTTCGTGCATGGTTCGTCGATCACCGTAGCCAATGTCGATCCTCCATCAGGCATTCTTGATAAACCGCCAGGCCTGGGAATACCACGCCACTCCAAGCATGACCCAAACCGCCGCGGCGAACAAGCAGAGTGTGGCGCCGATCCAGGCGATCACGTTGGGTTCCCCTGTGCGATCCGCCGCCTGCACGCCACGGGCGGCGATCACCGTTCCGCACATGCAGAACGCCACCACGATTCCAGTTCCGATGAACCCGCCGTACGCCGCCATCTGCTTGTCTTCCGAGGACCATCCCTTGTAGCCCGTGATCTCCAGCCAAAGCTCAAGCTGGAAAGCCGGGAAAGCCATGATGAGGAAGATCGCAGCGAGAGCGATCGCTGTGAAACCGCGGTACGCGGCTTCGTGGGGATGTGTTCAGGAAGTTGCAGGCGCTCCGTCCATAAGATTCTGCCCGTGGCTAGGCATTGGGATCGGGCTTGGCGTATTGCTTCTTCACGGCGCGGCACATCAGCGCACTCGTCAACCGTGGGAAGAACTTGTTGAACAACAACAACATCTTGGCCTCACGGCCCAGCACCGTCTCGCGTTTGTTCTTTTCCAGGGCCCGCACAATCGACTGGCCGACATACTCGGGCGTCATCCCCTTGTCGAAGCGGATCACCATTCGGCCATCCTTGCGAATCAGCTTCTTGTCAAAGCCGCTGTTGGTGAGGCCTGGCATCACTTGCAGGACGTCGATGCCGAAGCGACAGAGTTCGCCGCGGAGGGATTCGGAAATGCCCACGAGGGCCCACTTGCTCGCGGAGTATTCCGGCCAGGCCGGCACGCCTCGGCGACCCGTCATGGAAGAGACGTTCAGAATCGCCGGTTGGTTGCCGTTGGTCAAGTGGGGGATCGCGAGCCTCATGAGTTCGACGGGTGCGAAGAAGTTCGTCTCCATCACCTGACGGTTGATCTCCGGCGTGGAGGTGCTGAAGTGCCCATGGCTGCCGATGCCGGAAAGGTTCAGGAGAACATCGAGCCCACCGAGGTGCTCGAGGGTTTCATGGATCAAACGTTCGCGATCCGCTGCGACGGTCACGTCGGTGGGAACCGCGAACACATCCGCCCCAGCAGAGCGAAGCTCGGACTCGAGTGCTTGCAGAACCTCAACGGAGCGGGCCGCGAGAACGATACGCGATCCGGCCTTTGCGAGGGCCCGTGCCGTCGCCTGCCCCATGCCGCCGGTGGCGCCGGTGAGAATGACACGTTTGCCCTTGAGATCGCGGCTCATGCAGCTTCCCCTACGAAGAATCGATTCGCAGGTATCTTACCCGAGTTCCCCAGTTCCACGAAGGCAGAGTGGGGCCGCACCGGTCCGAGTGAGTGATCGAGGGCGTTAAAGATTGCGCAGGCCTCACGGCCCGATCTTCGGAACTCTTTGCAACATCTTGCCTCGGCGCTCTTCCATCACGGGAGCGCCGAGGCCAACCGACGCCAACGACTTCGAAGGTTACTGCTTCCTCGTAAGAAGCAATTCCATGCACTTCATTTCGGGTTCATTCCCCGTCTTCCGATACATGGTCATCTTCTGTTCGTTCGAGTTCACAATCTGAAGCGTATGGCGACTCTTCACCGGTTCATTCGTGAGGGGGCAAGTCTCCTCGCAACCGAAGGTCCACGTCTTGGCGGCCTCGTCGTATTGCCCCTTGGAATCCATGACCGCGGTGCTCATATTGTCCATCCAGTTGCTGAGATAGGTCTTCTTGGCCCGGTCGAAACCCATGGTGCCAACGCCCTGATAGGACTGGCCCATGACGTTGCCGGTGTAGTCCTCCTGGACGAATCGGCCGCCGAGGACGGCCTTTCGCGTGAGCATGCCATCGGATTCGATCGCTGGCTGGGAAGGATCCATCCACATTTTCATCTTCGCGGTCCAAGTGCCAACGAGCGGTTCGAGGTTTTTGTGTTCCGGGCCGGGAGGGCCGAATTTCAGCATCGCCTCCATCATCAAATCTTGCTTGCTTTGAGGCTTGGCTGTCGGGTCCGCCGCGTGCGAGAACGACACGGCCACTACCACCGCCATCATCACGACGGTCATGATCAAACGAGAATTCATAATTCAGCGTCCTCAAGCTCACGGAACAGGCGATCAAGTGTACACAATGGCACTATAGTAACTTCTGATGGGCGATTGGCAACTCGATTATCGCGATTTCTTTAACTCAAGACAAGGAGAAGGGATCTCAACGGGTTCTGGCAACCAGGCGTGCAGAGTCAGCCTGGCTCAACGCTTGCAGCGAAAACGAGCGATCGACTACCGGGATAAGCGGCTCGAAGGCTTCGATGCCGCCTCCGTGGTCGAGGTCGTCGAGCACCTCGACCCGCCCCGGTTGAAAGCCTTCGAGCGGGTGCTATTTGAGTTCGCCAAGCCCCGAACGGTTGTGATGACGTTCTTCGTGCGGATCGACGAGACCGGCGAGTTCGTGACCGAGGGGTGGCAAGATGAAGTTCGATGAACTCGACGAGAAGATGCGGGTCTTCGAGACGGCCCGCGACTTGTGCATGCTGCCGGGACTATACATGGTGGCCCGACTGGACGGGCGCGGGTTCACCCGACTGACCGAGGAGGTCCACCCTTCGAGGCCCCGTTCGACGCCCGGTTCCGCGACCTGATGCTGGCGGCCGCCGAGCACCTGATGACCGGCTGCGGCTTCAGCGTGATCTACGGCTACACCCAGAGCGATGAGATTTCGCTGCTGTTCGCCCACGCCAGTCACGCGGTTCTGGGCATCGTGCGTCCGCGATTCGGCGACGCCATCGGTGGTGACGCCGTTTGAGTTGCCGAGAGGATCGTAGTTCCAGTCCTGAGATCGCGTGGCATTGCCCGTAAGCCCTGTATGTTTCGCATTCAATGTCCCACGATCCATGGACGTCAACTGACCCAGGTTGTCATACGCATACAATTCGCCAAAGCTCGCGTTCATCAGATTGTCACACCACAGGCGGGCATTGAGGGCGAGCAGGTGGCAAGTGAGCGAGGGTGACTCTCCAACAAGGCTTCAATGTAAGATCTGAACTATAAGTGTTTCACGATATGAGCCGCCCTCAGATAGCAAGCCGCCCCAATGATGAAAGGAATTGACGCCAGCAAAATTGCAGTTCGCCAAGACATGACACCTGAAGAAAAAAGTCGAAATATCAATATGCTCAACCCAGCCAAAATGCAAGTTGGCGGGATTACAAAGAGCATATTGTCAAGAGCGTCCATTGTTGGGTAGGTCATGTTCAGCAGGCGGCTGTGATTCACGCCACCAGCGGCTTCCGAGTACCCGTATTGCATGCTTGGCGTGTTACCGTCTACCGCTCCGCTAACGGCCTGCAACTCCACGGTCAATTGCCCGAAGCCGTTGTACGTTCGCTGCACCTCGTTGCGTCGGGTCCACGAGTGCGTCTTCGGCGTGCTGGCTTTGGAGAGCGAGCCGGTTGATCCGAGGTTGTGATCGAGTAAAGAGTCGGTCTCTTAGGTTTCAGCTTCGGAGCGGCGGCGGTCGTTAGCCAGGGGCGTGTGCCCCTGGAAATCTTTGAGCAGCTGTCGGTCAGGACTTCGCGGCAACCTGTGCCGGCACGTGGGTGCGTGCGATCTCGACGAGCTTGGTGAACGTGTCGGGATCGTGGATCGCGATCTCGGAGAGGGACTTCCGGTCCAGCATGATGTTCGCGAGCTGGAGGCCGTGGATGAATTCACCGTAACGCATGCCTCGCATCCGGCAGGCGGCGTTGATACGCACGATCCAGAGTCGACGGAACTGGCGCTTCTTCACGCGGCGGTCGCGGAAGGCGAAGGCCCGGGCGCGGATGAGGGTGGTGAGGGACTGGCGATAGAGGTTATGCCGACCAAGGCGGAATCCCTTGGTGAGCTTACGGGTACGCTTACGTTTGGCTTTCGTCGTCTTGCCGCTACCTGCGCGAACCATGGTGAAACTCCAGAAGAAAGTGGGTTGTGGGGTCGAGGGTCGAACCGCTCACCGCAACACAACCGGACCGTGGGTGTAAGAGGGAATGAAGTTGGTGGATCAAATACCCAGTGCGATCTTGTACTTCTTCAACACGCTGGGGCGGCCCTCGATGACACCATCCTTGCGGAGGTTACGCTTCCGCTTGGTGTTCATGTGGGCATTCAAGTGCCGGCGGCCGACCTTCCCGTGGGTCAGCTTGTCGTTCGCGGTTATCTTGATCCGTTTCTTCACACTCTTATTGGTCTTATTCTTCTTGGCCATGGTCGCCTCGGCTCTCTTGCGAGAGCGGTCATCGGGGGCCGGGGTGCGTCGCACCCACAAGCGGTGGCCGGGGCACGGTCGCCCCGACTCTTGATGAACCTTCGCCACCCGTTCGCCGAAAATCGGCAGAAGGAAGATTGTAGAAAAGCGAGGGCCGAGGGGAAAGCCGGGGTAGGAAAAATTCGAGAATGAGCCACCACCGCGACGCGAAGGCTTCGCATCGCGGTTCGGCGTTCAGGACTTGTTCTGCGGTGCGGCGGCCTGGGCTACCGCAGGTGCGGGGGCAGGGGCGGGGACAGGTGCGGGAGCAGGGGCGGGGGCCGCTGCTGGCTTGGGTGCGGGCGGGGCCGCAGGCTTGGCCATGGCGGGCTTCGGCGCGGGAGCGCCGGGCTTGTTGCCGCCCTTCGGCGCCAGCAAGGCGACCATCCTCTTACCTTCCATCTTCGGCGGCATCTCGACCTTGCAGCAGTCCTGGAGCTTTTCCAGGATGCCCTTCATGATGCGATCGCCTTCCTCGATGTGCTGAAGCTCCCGGCCGCGGAAGAGCACGTTCACCTGCACCTTGTCGTTGTGTTCCAGGAACTTGCGGGCCTGGACCACTTTGACTTCGACATCGTGACCGCCCGTCTTCGGGCGAACCCGGATTTCTTTGAGCTTCTGCTGGTGGGTTTTCTGGTGGGCTTTCTTGGACTGTTCGTACTTGAACTTGCCGAAGTCCATGATTTTGCAGACGGGGGGGCGTTCCGTCGGCGCGACCTCGACGAGATCGAGACCCGCTTCGCGAGCCATCTCCTGGGCCTGGGCCGTCGGCACGATGCCGTGCATCTCGCCTTCCGCGCCGATGAGGCGGATGGGACTGATGCGGATTTGCTCATTCATTCGAGGGGCGTTGCGGTCGCCTTCCCGGCGGGGAGGGCCGTTGCGATCAAATGGGGGGATTGCCTATCTCCTTTTTGGTAATCGAATCCTCCGGGCCGGCCTTTCGCTCTTACACCCGGTGTTAAGGAACTCTTCCTCAACTCTTTATCCTTAACCCGCCGGAAGCACGCCGTCAACCGTCTTTCCGACGTGAAATCGGAACTTCAGGATTCTTGGAACTCCGCCAGAGGTTCACAATTTGCCTCTTGCATCTCGACAGTTGGACCTTGAAACTACCTCTGCCCAGCCAACCACTCCAGGAGTTTCAATCATGCGTCGTTCCTTCTTCCGCCCGGCCGCCATCGCCGCGGCTGTCGTTTTGACCGTCTCCCTCGTTGCCGCGGATGACACCATGCTCAAGGTCAAAGTCGGGGACAAATTCCCCAGCGTGCCCCTCGAAGCCAGCAGCATCGACAAGGCCAAGCCCGGCGCCAAGACGATCAGCATCGACGATCTCAAGGGCAAGGTCGTCGTCGTGTTCTGGTATCCCCGTGCCCTCACCGGCGGCTGCACCACCGAATCCTGCGGCTTCCGCGACATCGCCAAGGATTTCCCGAAGGACACCGTGATCATCGGTGCCAGCAACGACAAGATGGACAAACAGATGGAGTTCACCACGAAGAACAGCCTGCCTTACGCCCTGCTCTGCGATGTCGACAGCAAGCTCATCAAAGATCTGGGCATCCTGTCGCCAAAGGGCAACGCCGCCCAGCGTGTGACGTTCATCATTGGCAAGGACGGCAAGATCGCGAAGATCTACGAGAAGGTGGCGCCAGCGACCCACCCGAAGGAAGTGCTCGACTTCGTGAAGACGCTGAGCTGATCCGCGTACGATGAGGTTTCCGCCTTGCGTCGAGCCTTCGAGACACGTCTCTCGAAGGTTTGATTCTTAAGCCTCGCCAGGCATCACTCTTTCACTTCGACCGTTCCCAGCGGAATCGTGAAGCCATGCTCGAACTGATCGCGCAGCCAGTCGAGCCAGCTCGCGATCGGTAATGGCTTGGTGGATCGCTCTGGCTCGATCGGCCGGAAGTTCGATGTCACCCGCGTGGTCAGCACTTCGTGAAACTCACGCTCGATCGGCGACCCTTCCTGCCCGCTCACTCGTGGATCCGCAGGCGGACCAGGCGGTTTCGCCCCGGCTGTCCCCACAGCCAGTAGCATCCCCGTCAACGTCGCTTGCGTCAGTCGCTTCATCATGGCATGCCCTCCCTGGTTCGAGGGGGCGACAATACCCAATGAAGGAAGGAACGCAAGGGAAAACCCTCGCGATTCCGGATTCCGAGCGGAGTGCGTTTCGCGAGTTGACTTCCGCTTGACAGCCTTGGGTCGCACGTTATGGTCCCGGCCTATCGAGTCAATCGAGTTGCTGCGTCAACGTGCCGCCATCGGGTTCGGGGGAACTCTGCGAGCACGCCGCCGCGACAGGGGAAGGGGGAGCGGGATGAACCGCATTGGGTTCCTCGGAGCAGCGTTATTCGCGGCTCTCGTCGGCTGCAACGGTAAGAACGTCACCAGCACCGGGCAGGTTCGTTCCCAGATCGGCGAAGATCCCTCGCTCGAACGCGACCTCAACGCCACGGTCGGTCAAAAGACGACCGTCGGCAATACCCAACCGGTCCAGGTTGTGGGCGTGGGGCTCGTCTACAAACTCGCGGGCACGGGCTCGGCGGCCCCTCCGGGCGGCTGGCGCTCCATGCTCGAGAACAACCTGCGAAAGCAGGGCTTCAGCAACATTCGCGAACTCCTGGACGATCCCGCCAAGACGACTTCACTCGTCAGCGTCTCCGCTCTGATTCCTGCGGGCGCTCGAAAAGGCGATCCGCTCGATGTGCAAATCAGCGTGCCGGACGAGTGCCAGACGACGAGCCTCAAGGGTGGTGTGCTGCTCGCTTGCGAACTGGTGAATACGGAGACCAGTGGTAATGTCCGGGCCGCGATGGCGCAGGACCAACCGCCCCGCGTGGCACCCAACGGCCTGCTCATGGGCAGCCCGCTGGCGACGGCCTCCGGGCCCGTGATCGCAGGCACCGTCCTCAACACCGTGACCGCCCGCGGCACCACCACGGAGGCCGCCGAAACGACAATCCTCGACCGCCCCACCCTTCGCGCAGGCCGCGTGTGGGATGGCGCTCGTTCACTTTCCGGTCGGCCGTATTACCTGCTGCTCAACGATGGCGACCAGCGTGTGCAGATTGCGATGCAGATCGCCGAGCGGCTCAACGCCACGTTCCAGGCTTCCGACTCCAGCACACGCGTGGCGGAAGCGAAGACGAAGGAACTCATCCTCGTCAACGTGCCGCCCTCGTATCGCCATAATCACTATCGCTTCCTGCTCGTGGCCCGCCATGTGCCGATGATGCCGAAGACCGCGGATAGCCCTTATGTGCGGAAGCTCGAAGAAGAACTCGCGGAGCCCGAGAAGTCTCTGATCGCCGCGGTGAAGCTGGAAGCCCTGGGCATGGAGAGCAAGTACCCGCTTCGCCGCGGGCTGGAGCATCCGTCCCCGTGGGTCCGCTTCGCCTCCGCGGAGGCCCTGGCTTATCTGGGGCTCACGGATAGTGCGTCGGAACTCGCCCGCCTCGCGGAAACGCATCCGGCCCTTCGCGGCCCGTGCCTCAAGGCCCTCGCCGCCAGCGACGATGCCGCCTGCACCGATCGCCTTGTAGAGATGATGGGGTCGACCGATCCGAACCTGCGTTTCGGTGCCTTCCTGGCTCTCCGCCTGGCGGACCGCGACAACGCCGCCATCCGTGGCACTCATCTCAACCACGCTCTTTCGCTGCACCATGTAGCTCCGGGCTCAAGTGGCCTCGTCCACCTCACGAGTGATGGCCGTGGCGAGGTCGTCGTCTTCGGCGACAAGGTCGAGTTCAAGGGCCCCTTTGCTCTCCCGGCCGGCAACGATTTCTCCATCACGATGTCCGGGCACGAAGCCAAGGTCACCGTGGGCCGCGTCGTCAAGGTTCGTGGCGAGCCCGAGGTGAAGACGCTCACCTGCTTGGCGGACGTTCCCTCCGTGCTCGTCGCCGTCGCGAAACTGGGTGGCGGGCACAGCGAGGCGGTCGAACTGCTTCGCCGGGCGGATCGTGCCGAAGTGTTGACGGCGAGCCTCGTCGTCGATGCGATCCCGCGGCAGTTCGCCGTGGATCGGCTCGTCGCGTTCTCGAAGACGGACAGCACGCTGGCGAAGGCGAACCGAGAAGTGATGAAGGTGGGCACGCTGACTCAGGAAACGACCGCGAGCCTGGAATCGTCGCTCGAAACGGAGCCGGAGGAGGTGGTGGCCGCGCCGCCGACGGCACGCCAGCTGAGCCGCGATCCGGGGCGGTTGTTCGGGCCCCGCCGCAAGCCGGTGGAAGACGATGACTCGCTGCCCCTGCCGACGCCGAAGCCCAGCGAGGGCGTGATTCAGGCGAGTGCCAGCGAGCCCGCGGAACCGTCCCCATCCATCCGCAATCCGGGGCGGCTCTTCCGCAAAAAGCCGGCGCCAGTCGAAGAGTAAGGCCGCGCTGTGACTCTATGGTGAAAACACTTCAGGGCTATCGGTCAAAAGGGCGGTCCCCGGCACATGGGTGCCGAGGAAGGGGAGATTTCACTTCGCAGGCACAAGTTCCCAAAGCTGGTTTCCACGGACTTGCTTCTCGTTGAGCGTGTACTGAATGATGGCCGTCTTATTCGCCGAGTCGGCACCTTCCACATCCAGGTAATGTCCGCTGGACTGAGACTTGATGAGCAAGCCCCGCGGCATCTTTTCCACCACGAACCACTGGCTCGGCTTGTGCTTGGCCGCGGCCTCCTCGAAAATCAGCTGCGCCGCGGACTCTTTCGAAGGCGAAGTGATCACCTTGCCGCTGCCGACGTTCACGAGTTGAAAGACATTGTCCATCTTCCCTTTCACCAGCTTCCACTGCTGAAACTTGACCCGCGGCTTCATGTCGTTTTGCACAAGACCCGATCCATCCATCGCAGGAGCAATGACCTTGCCCGTGAGGATATTCTTGACCAGGTAGACCTGCCCATCCTCCTGACCCTGGGCCGAAACCACAGCCAGGGCCGTGACACAGATTGCGAACAGTGTTGAGCGAAGCATCAGTAAACTCCTGCGAGGTGAGGATCAAGGCTTGTTGATTGTGACCTCACGCAACCTTTGAAGCAAGAAGCGACTTCCGATATTCGTGTATGAATTAGGATGAAGCCGCTCGAAGTCACTCACACGCAGCGGCTCTGGTTGGGAATCGATACGGATCGTATCTTGATGCTTCCGAGAGGTGATTGACAAGTTGCCAACCCATGTGCCGCCATGAGAGTTAGTCTCAAATTTCACACCTCATCTCGCACGGGATTTCTTCGATGGTGCACATCATTGGGCCGGAATGATCGAGATCGCGATCTCGGACTGCAACTGCATCTTGACGAGATAAAAAGGAGAGTTGCAATCTGCTCAGGCGTTCCGCCCGAAGCGGAGGCGGATCAACACTTCAAGAATATTTACTGGTGGGCGTACAGTCACACGATTCTTCAAATCGAGATTCGAGAGTGGCCATCCCCACCCAGGGGGTGGTGGGACCTCATTCGCCGTGTCGCTCGCTATTTCCTGCTCCAGAAGACTATTCTCGTCCTTGACGTGCTAACTCCGCCTTAGTTTCCTGAAGCATTTCGTCGGCTGTCAGCCAATTCCTCGGGTTGCGATCCTCCGCACGGCGTCGCAGTTCCTCGCGTTCTTCCATCGTTTGGGATGCCATTGCCAGTCTCGCACGTTCACGTGCATTCGCCGGCGGGCGGTAAACATGAAACGACGTACCATCGAGTTCCAAGAACACACTCGACTGCGAGGAAGTCAGGTCTTTTAACAACTCGCCCAGAAGGGTTCGTTTCGCTTCCGGAGTCAACGACCCCACAGCGGGAATGTTCGTCGCAGCCATGGATGGCCCCCACGAGAATCTCAAGTTCGCTGTTCCTATCCTATCCGCTCGCGACGTTCCCCACTACCTTTTCCCCCACGGACTGACTCTCCTGTGAACCCGAGGCTACCATGTCGTTCTTCCCGGACGTTCCCACGATCAAGTACGAAGGGCCCGACTCCAAGAACCCTCTCGCCTTTCGCCACTACAACCCCGGCGAGGTCGTCGACGGCAAGACGATGAAGGACCACCTTCGCTTCGCCGTCTGCTACTGGCACACCTTCCGTGGCATGGGCGGCGATCCCTTCGGCCCGGGCTGTGCCATGCGGCCCTGGGAAGATGGCACGGACTCGGTCGAGATGGCCCTCAAGCGAATTGATGTCGCCTTCGAATTCATCGCGAAGCTCGGCGTACCCTTCTACTGCTTCCACGATCGCGACGTCGCCCCGGAGGGGAAGAACCTCGTCGAGACGAACAAAAACCTGGACGTGATCGTCAAGAAGCTCGGCCTGAAGCAGAACGAGACGGGCATTCAGCTTCTCTGGGGCACGGCGAATCTCTTCAGCAATCCGCGATTCGTGCACGGCGCCAGCACCAGTTGCAACGCGGACGTCTTTGCGTACTCCGGAGCCCAGGTGAAAAAGGCGATGGAGGCGACCAAGGAACTCGGCGGCGTGAACTACGTCTTCTGGGGCGGCCGAGAGGGATACCACAACCTTTACAACACCGACCTTCGCCGGGAGTTCGACCACCTCGCGAAGTTCCTGCAACTCGCGGTGGAGTACAAGAAGACGATCGGCTTCACCGGTCAGTTTCTCATCGAACCGAAGCCGAAGGAACCGACGACGCATCAATACGACAGCGACGCCGCCGCCTGTACGGCGTTTCTGAAGACGTACGGGTTGGACAAGGATTTCAAGCTGAACATCGAGACCAACCACGCGACCCTTGCGGGGCACTCGATGTTCCACGAACTGACCTACGCCAGCAGCTACGGCATGCTCGGCAGCATCGACGCCAATCGTGGCGACGAACTCATCGGCTGGGACACCGACCAGTTCCCGACGAACCTTTACACGACAGCCCAGGTCATGCTCGTCGTCCTCGGCCAGAACGGCCTGGGCAGCGGCGGCCTGAACTTCGACGCCAAGGTCCGCCGGGAGAGCTTCGAGCCCGTCGACCTCTTCCACGCTCACATCGGCGGCATGGACGCCTTCGCTCAGGGCCTGAAGATCGCTTCCGCGATCCGCAAGGACGGCTTGCTAAAGGACTTCGTCAAGCAACGCTACGCTTCGTGGGACACTGGCATTGGTGCCGAGATCGAAAGTGGCAAAGCGAACTTCGAGACGCTGGAAGCCTACATGCTCCAGAAGGGCGACGCCGACAAGAACACGTCGGGCCGGCAGGAAATGCTGGAGAACATCTTCAATCGCTATCTGAGGTAAGGTGCGGAGTTGTCCACAAACGACTTCGTGATCCTGGCCACGTCCGTCGCGCCGCGAAGCTCACCGCCGTTACGAGAGCAGTTCGGGAAATAAAAACGCCCGCGAGGGCGACTCGCGGGCGCCAGGTGTTCGCGGAGGGAGGCGGCTCCGCGATCACCCGTATGTACTAATTAAGTGGGAACACGCCGAAGTCTCGGCGTCGAGGTCCACTTCTGGGCAGTAGGGTTGGGCTGATGAAGGGATAAACGAACCAGAGGTGGCGAACCGGACAAAAATCTGTCGATCCGGTCAAGAGATTTCCCCGAGTCGCGATCCAGGGCCGTGATGCCCCGGACCCAACTTCCGTTCTCACAAGCTCTTCCATCGCTGAAGCGGCATGATTCTACCGCACTCGCCACTGGCTGAAAGTGCGGCCCTTGTCATCGACGCCCAGGAGCGAGGTGTCGTTCAGGTGCGTCACCCGAACAGAGTAAATCTGGCCCACGAGCCGGCGATCCGTGGAAACGGTGACGGTCGAGACGATCATGCCCTTTTCGAGAGACCAAGTGCCGCTCGAGCGGACATCGCTGTGAAAGGCTTTCTTGAAGCCGCTTTTCCAGGTGGTGGAGGAGCTGAAGGTTCCGTCCGGGTTCAGAGTCGTGTAGTAGACGGCATCGTCATCCTGCGAACCCCAGGTGCCGATGAGGAGCTTGCGCATATCCTCGGCGGCGGGAGGAGCCGGGGGCGGCGGTGCGGGCTTGGCTGCCGTCGTCGTGGTTACGGCGGGCGGAGGCGCCGCGCTTGCGGGGGCTTCACGCTTCAGGATGAGCAGCGCCCGCTTCGAGGCCTTGCTGACGTTGAAATCCGTGGGCCGGTCGGCCTGGTCCGGCCCTGGCAGGCAGATCATCAGGCTGTCGCCGGAGAGCATGTAGATGCCTTTCGAGCCCACCTTTGAAGTGCCGACGAGGTCGATCCCCTTGGGGTCTGTGGTCGGATCGATCGTGAAGGCAATCTGTTTCGGCTCGAACTGGCCGGGCGGCAGCAGCGAGATCACGGGACCATCGACGGTGATTTTGCCATCCGCCACGAACGAGGTGGCGATCTTCTCTTCGGAGAGGGCTTCGCCGTGCTCGAAGATGGCGACGACTTTCCAGGTGCCCTGAAAGGCCTTGAGGTCGTCTGGGGCGGCGCTGATCGATAAGGCAAGTAAGAGGGGGGCAAGACCAGTGGACATGGGACAGCCTCCATGCGAAAGAGTAAGCGTCGCGATGCCGTCACCCGGCAGGCGGACGCGGGATTGTGGCGTTTTCGGCTGCGCGTGTCAACAACGGCTGCGGAGGAGCGGCGATGATCGGGAAGGGACGCATGATCCTGTTCGTGGGCGACGCCGCCGCGGAGCAAGCCGCCACGGCTTTCCGGGCGGTGGCCACGCGCATGGGTCTGCCCTGGAACGCGGTCGTCCGCCGTGCGGCTGACGTGGCGGAGCCGGTGCTTCGCGAGGCCGCGGGCGTCATCGCGTTCGCGCCGGTGCCCTTCCTGCATGCCATGATTGAGATCTGGAGCGAGCCGGAAATCGATCGCGACGTGAACGACCTGATCGCCCGAATGCTCGGCGGCGTGAAAGGCAGCGAGGCCCCGCCGCCGCCGACGAAACCGGAGACGCCAAAGAAGGTGCACACCGTCCGCATGGCCAGGGAAGTCGCCGGCCGGCGCGGCAAGGGCGTCACCGTGGTCTGGGAGTTCCCACTGAACGAAGCCGCCCTCAAGGACCTCGCCGCTATCCTGAAACAGAAGTGCGGAACCGGGGGCACGGTGAAGGATGGCAAGATCGAAATCCAGGGCGATCACCGCGACCGTATCCAGCTCGAACTCGAGCAGTTCGGCTACAAGGTGAAACGCAGCGGTGGATGATCCCATCGCGCCGAGGTGAAAGCCGAGCGCCGCACGCCCGCTTTTCTCGACTCGACATGGTGTCATCAACGGGTTCCTGAGATGCGATCTCATCTCCGAAACATTTCCTTTGCCTTCCGAACGCAGGCACAGTCTGCTGAGGCCATTTCCCGTTCGCCCCTCATCCACTTCCCTGAGGAAATCTCCCGTGGCCCGTCATGCACTCATCTCATTCGCCCTGCTGATCCTGACTGTGAGTTCGGCTCCCGGTCAGACCCCGCGAGACAAGAAAGTCCTTGCTGACAAAGAGAAGGTCGAGGCCGATGGCTTCTGGATCTACAACGACATGGCCAAGGCTTTCGCCGAAGCCAAGGCCACGGGCAAGCCGATCGTCGTCTGTCTCCGTTGCATTCCCTGCGTCGAGTGCGTGAAGCTCGATGATGAACTGGTGAACCAGGATCCACGGATCCGCCCGTTGCTCGAGAAGTTCGTGCGGGCTCGCGTCGTTTCCACGAACGGACTCGACCTCTCGCAGTTTCAGTTCGACACGGACCAGTCGTTCGCGGTGTTCCTGCTCAACGCCGATGGCACGGTTTACGGCCGCTTCGGCACGCGATCCCACCGCACCAACTGGGTCGGCGATGTCTCGGTGGACGGCCTGGCCAAGGCGCTGCAAGGCGCTCTCGATCTGCATACGGACTATGCCAAGGTGAAGGATTCCCTCGCCGCCAAACGCGGCCCGGCCCCGGAATTCCCGACGCCCGAGAAGTTCCCGACGCTCAGCGGCAAGTACACGTCGAAGATCAACTACGCGGCCAATGTCGGGGGGACGTGCATCCACTGCCATCAGATTGGCGATGCCCGCAAGGCGATGTACCGTCAGAAGGGCGAGCCGCTGCCGGAGCATGTGCTCTTCCCTTACCCGCATCCGAAGTCGCTGGGGCTGATCCTCGATCCCAAGGAGCGAGCCACCATTCAGGACGTGGAGAAAGGCTCCCCGGCCGAGACCGCGGGCTTCCGTGCAGGCGATGCGATTCGCTCGCTCAACGGCCAGCCGCTGCTCTCGATCGCGGATGTGCAGTGGGTGCTCCACAACACTTCGGGCACCGGCGGCACGGTGAAGGCGGAAGTGCAGAGGAGCGGAAAGATCGAGGCCGTGACGCTGGAACTCCCCGCCGGCTGGCGACGCAGAGACGACATTTCCTGGCGTGCTTCCACCTGGGGTCTACGACGGATGGCCACCGGCGGCCTGATTCTCGAACCCGCTCCGGAAGGCTCCGCCTCGTCGCCCACGCTACAGGTCAAGGGCGTCGGCAACTTCGGGCCGCACGCCGCGGCCAGGAGTGCTGGCTTCAAACAGGGCGACATCATCCTCGCCTGGGATGGCAAGATCTTCCCGCGAGAAGCGGACCTCCTCGCCCATGGCGTCACGCAACGCAAGGCCGGCGAGGTCGTCCCCGTCACGGTCAAGCGAGGCGAGCAGACGGTAGAATTGAAACTACCCATGCAGCCGTGAGGAGCGTTCACCAGGTGGCTGGGTCAACCGGATCCAGATCACCTGCGGATGGCACCGGAACCTCAGTGGTTCCTTGCCGCTCAAGCCGCGGCTGACCACGAGGGCGGTGCCATCCACGTCGAAGACGCCCATGTCGAAGCGTCGGCTGTAAAGGCTCGGAACGAAGATCGAGCCGACCCCAGGCAAGCGAATCTGCCCACCGTGGACGTGGCCACTGAGCATCAGATCGATGCCATGATCGCGGCCCCAGCAGACATTGTCGGGTGTGTGGCTGACGCACAGGCGGAACGCGGCCTCGGGTGCTCCCGACAGGCTCGGCGGTGGCCGGAACCACGGGCCCTCGTGCCCCACGGCCAGGCACGGGACGCCGCGGATCGTCACCGTCTCCCAGGCGTTGCCAAGAACGCGGTAACCCAGTGACGCGAGTTCGTGCCGCAGGCGCTCGGGCTGGTGGTGATCATCATGATTGCCAAGGACGGCCAGGCCGCACTCGTTCCAGCGCACAGAGCCGAGCACCGGGGCCAGCCACTCATGATGCTGATCGGTGTCGACGTAATCCCCCGCGAGCACGACCAGGTCCGCGACGGGCCGTGACGTGATCTCCTTCACGATTTCCTGAAAGAACATCTGGCTCGGCGTGCCATGGAAATGAAGGTCGCTGAGGTGGAGGATCGTGAGGCCTTCCCACGCCGCGGGCAGGTTGCGAACGGCGAGAGTGATCTCCGTGAAGTCGACGCGAAAGACGCAGTTGCCCGGCAGCCGCGGCACCCACTTCCACTTCCCGTTGCCGAGGAGCGAGTGGCGATGGAGGGGCCAGTAATCGATCGTCCTGGTGGTGGTTGAGAGCACAGCAGGCGGCGAGCGGCGAAGCAGGCGAGCGAAGGTGACGAGGGGGAACCAGACGCCGCCGACGAGGGCACACATCCCCGCGTAAATCAGCAAGCCCAGGCGAATTCCGCCCGGGGCCTGTTCGCGATTCCCCGGGTCAAGATCGGAGAACGCCACCGGAATCGCGAACGGATACGCGAGAATCACGAGGCCGATAAAGAGGCGGAACCGTTTCAGGAAACTCTTGGAAATCGGCCGGGCGTAAAGGTTGTTGAGGAGCAAAACGGCGAGATAGGCGTGGCCGACCCAGGCGAGCACGAGGATCGCGGTGAAAGAGTGAATCATGAATGTGCGGGCACTTCGGAGCGGAACGCGGGTTCCACCGGCTGGCCTGGCGGGCCGTCAGTCACGGCTCGAATCACCTGGTCTGGCTTGAAGGGTTTGAAGAGCACGTGCCGTAAGCCTTCCTGGCGGGCCTTCACGATGGTGTGGTCGTTGTCGTATCCGAAGCCGGTGGTGAGGGCGATGCTCGCGGTGGGGCAGAGGCTGCGGAAGCGTCGGTAGGCTTCGGAGCCTCGCATGTCGCCGGGCTTGATGTCGAGCAGAATCGCGTCGTAGGTCGGGTTGTCCGTGGCGAGTGCCAGGCCCTCGCTGGCGTTGGAAGCCGTCTCCACCTTCGCCCCAAGCCGACCGATGATCCAGTGGGCACTGCGTCGCATTCGTTCATCCGTATCGACGACCAGCACGCGTTTCCCAGCGAGCGTCAGCAGTGTTCCGCCTGGGGCCGGGCCGATCGCGATCTCGCGTCCCACTTTGATCACGCTCTCGCGAACTTCGCGGGCTCGGTCGAGAATCCGCCGCAGGTGCACCGCGGCATCCGAATTCGGGTGCCGGCCCAGCAGCAGGCTCGCACTGGCGAGCACATCGTCCAGCGGCAGCGCGATCTCGCGGTTCACCGCGTCGATCGACTGTGACGCGGTACAGACCGACTGAGCACTCAGCAGATCGAGCGTGTGCAGGGCCGACGCGATTTCCTTGCTGAAGAGCTCCGTGAACTGGAGTTCGTCCGGCCCGAAGGCGTTGGGCCGGGGGCTCTCGACGTTGAGAGTGCCGATCACTTCGTCGTGGAATTTGAGGGGCACCGTGAGGGAACTGTGGGCCCCCTTCGCTCCCTCGATGTAATGCGGATCGCGTGCGGTGTCCTGACACAAATAGCTCTTGCCGGTGAAGGCGACGTACCCCGTCACCCCATTCTCGGTCGCCGCCGCGAAGAGGATCCGCCCTGCGGCCTCGCGCGTCATGCCGTCTTCGAGCAGCGGTCTTAACTCGCCCGTCTTGCGGTCAAGCAGGCGAATCTCGATCGTGTCGTACTGAAGCAAGTCCCGCACATAGCGGCGCAGATTCAGCTTGAGCAGTTCCACCCGCGACGGGATGTTCATCTCATCGAGCTGGTCCGCATCCAGCCCCGCCAGTTCCCGCCCCGCGGCATGGAGGGCGTCAAGCTTCTGCTGCTGGGTCACCTCGGCGGTGACATCACGGACGAGTACGACAATCCGCGTGACGCTGCCCGCAGCATCAAGCACCGGGCACAGGTTGGTCGAAAGGTACGCGCGTTCGAGCCGTCGATGGCGAAAGAGGCAGAACGAGGCAGGATGCCCACTGGCGGCATGAATGAGCGGATGAATGTGGAACTCGCTCGACCCACCCGGCGTCGGCATCATCTCGCCGCCCAGGGCGTCCAGCACCTTATTGCCGATCGGTTCGCCATCGCAGCATTCACGGAAGGCCGGATTCGCCCAGGTTATGGTGCCGCTGGGTTCGATAATCGCGAGCCCAAGGTCCACGTGACCAAGGATCAATTCATTGCGGCCGATCTGGTCGAGCAGGTTTGCAAAGACTTCCGGCGCCGCCATCACCGCTTGCACAGGCTCTTTATGCAACAGGGCCGCCACCTCCGCCGGTTCCGGAGAAGTGTGTAGAATCTCCGCGCCCGCCAGGGGGCCATCCAGGCTGGTCGGAGTCGGACCGATGAGCAAAACTCGAGGCCGCTGGTCCACGATTTCTCCACGTGGTCCGTTGCGTCGGAATCAGGTTCAAGTGAATTATAGGCGCTTGTGACACTCTGTCACAAGGAATGCGGGAGAACCTCGACGAAGCCTCCGCAACTTCGCCAAGCGAGCTCGCCGGTCGATCACTTCGATTTCGCCTTCTCGAAGACGATCACATGCTGCCAGGGAAGCGTGCTGATCGTCTTCTCGTGCTTCAACTCCTCGAATGGCGTCATCTCACGAATCACCTGGCGTTCGCTCATCTTGTGTACCAGCTTGATCGGCACCTTCGAATCTTCCAGCTTGAACTCCACAAACACCAGCCGACCGCCGGGCTTCAAAGCCGCGGCCAGCTTCTGCGTCATCTCGTAAGGGTGCGAGAACTCGTGGTACACGTCGACCATCAGGATCAGGTCGACACTTCCCGGCTTCAACTTCGGATCACTCTCGGCACTGTTGACGAGCTCGATGTTCCCCACCTTCAGCTTCTTCGCCTTCTCGCGAATCAGGCCCAGCATCTCCGGCTGAATGTCCACAGCGATCATCTTTCCCTCGGCCCCCAAGATCGGCGCGATCTTGAACGTGTGATAGCCGCTACCGGCGCCAATATCCGCGACGGTCATCCCCGGCTTCAGATCCAGGGCCTTGAGCAACTTCTCAGGGGCCTCCTCCTTCACCCGCTCGGGCCGCTCAAGCCAGCCCGCGGCCCCGAAGCCCATGACATGGGCGATCTCGCGATCCATGTAGAACTTGCCGATCCCGTCCGGATCGTGGTTCTTACGCTCCTCATAGCCAGGGTGCTTGCCCTTGGCCTCGCCCGGTTCGGGCGCCGCCAGAAGTGAGCCAAGAAGGAGAAACGTGAGCTGCATGAAGAAGCCTCCGGAGCGAGCAACGATTCACCAATTGTAGACATCCTATCACGGTCGACATGCTCCGTTCTAGCAGGTGTCGCACTTCGATAAGCATTCGCGCCCCACCCACCCGCCAGGCCCCCGCGAAAAGATTCCATCACCTGGCTTGACCGATCGAACATCGGAGGTTACAGGATAGTGTACAAGTGAATACTTCACGCGAGCACCTCCGCTCGCCGGGCGGGGAACGATTGATTTGGGGCGCTCCGTTCCCCGCCCGGTCCTGTCTCCGCAAGGGGATGATCCGTTTCGTCCTGGGAATCGAGGGCTTGCCGTGAAACTCTCCACCGATCTGGCACCGTGCAAAGAGAGCCACCCTGGTTACGACATCACCGACGCGGAGTGGGAGTTCATGAAGGCGATCGAGGCGTACAAGCACCGTTTCCGCCGTCGATTCCCGACCTGGCGCGAGGTGCTGCACGTGGCCCGCTGCCTTGGCTATCGGCGCATCGCCAAGGCGACGGATCTGGACAAGCTGCCCGTCGATCTCGACGAGCCACCACCGAGCCGGGAGGCGCTCGCCTCGCTGGATCGCGAGCGTTCGCAACAGGCCACGGAGTCGTGCGTGTTCGACGCCAACCAGGCCCCCTGACATGCCAGAAATGCCAGGCCCACGCCCGCCCGACGCTCTGACACGATGCTCTGACACCCTGGGCCAATTCCTTACGCTCGACCGAATTCAGGAACCCTATCGCGGAGGTTGCCGACATGGCACTGCTGAAATCCCTGGGACTGTTCTGGAAGTCGCTGCATTCCCGCCCCGCACGCTCTGCGGAACCAAGGGCCGCGGCCTTGTTCGCTTCGCCCTTTGGCGCCTCCGCGGGTTGGTGGCGCGACGATCCGACGGAACAGCTACGCAACTATCAGTCGTGGGTGTACGCCGCGGTGAACGCCATCGCCCAGGAGGCGGCTCGCAATCGGCCTTACCTCTACGTGAACACCGGCCAGGCCGAGCACGAGCAAGTGCCGCTGCTTCACACGCACCCGCTGTGCCGATTGCTCGAGCGCCCGAATCCCTGGCTCACGCCGTGGGAACTCTGGTACCTCACGATCGTCTACCTCGAACTCACGGGCAACTGCTTCTGGTACGTCGCCCCTCAAAACCTTGGCGACACTCGGCTCGCCACGCCTGGCGAAGTCTGGCTCATCCCCACGCCGTGGGTCCGCATCATCCCGGACGCCAAGGAGTATGTGAAGGCGTATCAGGTTACCGCGCCTGGTGCCAGCGGCGAGTTGTTCGCTCCGGACGAGATCATTCATCTGAAGTATCCGAACCCGCTCGATCCGCACTACGGCCTGTCGCCGCTGCAAGCCAACTCGCTGACGATCGACGCCAACACGGAACTGCTGAAGTCTCGCTATCAGACGTTCCTCGCAGGTCAGCGGCCTGGGGTGGTGCTGCAAACGGATCAGACGCTCTCGGACAACACGATGACTCGCCTGGAAGAACGGCTGCAATCGCGATTCGCCGGTCGGGACAACTGGCATCGGCCGCTGGTGCTCGAACAGGGGTTGAAGGCGAGCCCGTGGACGCTGACGCCGGCGGAAATGGACTTCCTGAATTCCTCACGGATGACGCGGGACGAGATCCTGGCCATCTTTCGGGTGCCGCCGCCGATCACGGGGATTGTCGAGAACATGGGCCTGGGGGCGGACATCTGGTTCGGTGCCCGGGTGATGTTCTGTGAAGGCACGCTTCAGCCGAAGCTCGACCTGATCGGCCAGTCGCTGACCCGCGACCTGGGTCGTCGTTATGGCGAGGACGTGGTGGTGAGCTTCGCGGACTGTTCGCCCCGAAACCTCGAGCAGCGCCGCAAGGATGACGAGCTCGACGCGAAGCTGGGCCTGCGAACGTTCAACGAGATCCGCCGCAGCCGAGGCCTGCTGCCTTACGCGGATGCGAGGTTCGATCGGCCAATCCTTCCCGGCGAACGTCCTGGCGAACCCGAAGCGTAAGCGACGGGGTGGCGAGTGCAACCACCCGTCATGCCCAACGCTGCCACACCCTGCTGTCGGCATGCAACGGACGCCGACTGATCCGCCAGCCCGTGGCTTACGCTCCGGGTTCGTCTTGAGTGTTCGCCTTTCTCCCCGTTTCCGAGGTTTCCCATGACTCCCACGATTCGCGCTGATCCTGCAGCTGTCACGCTCAACATCGACGCTGGCAAGCTTTGCGTTCGCAGCGTCATTAGCACCGCGGACCCGGATCGGGCGGGCGATGTCGTCATCCCGACCGGGCTGCGAAACGTCGAGGAATACCTGCTCAACCCCGTGGTTCTGTGGGCCCACAACCGCACGCAGTTCCCGCCGATCGGCCTGTGTGAATGGCTCGACGTTCAGCCGCGGCGGATCGTCGCCGAGACGCGCTTTGCTCAGGGCGTTCCCTTCGCGGAGGACATCTTCCGGCTTTACGAGCAGGGCGTGCTTCGTGGCTGGTCGATCGGCTTCGTGCCCCGGAAGGCGTACCGCCACGGGCAGCGCGGCCTGCTGCCGCTCGCGAAGGAATCCGGCTCGGGCCTTCGCGTCGAGGAGTGGGACTTGCTCGAGTATTCCGCGGTGCCCATTCCGGAGAACCCGGGAGCGTTGACGATCGCCCTGCAGAAGGGCCTCGTTCGCGATGAGCCGCTTCGCGAGTGGCTCATGCGGGTGCCCGACGATCGCGGCGGCCGGGTGTGGCGGGCACGGCCGATCGATGTGATGTCCACGTTGGTGGCGGCGGAGCAGGAGTTCCGCCACTCCGAGTGATGGTGATGTTTTGGACTGTGGTATCAGCGTCCCGCCGGTGCCACAGTCCCCAGTCCGATGTCTGTGTTTCCTTCTCTCAATTCTTGGAGATTCCTCATGTCCACGACGACGACAGTTCTTACGGACAAGTTCCAGACGCGAGACGAACTCGTGTCGTTCATTGAGCAGCAAACGACCTCGGCCGTCGAGAAGGCGACCCGCGTGGATCGCCGAGTGCCCTGGGTCACCTCCGGGCCGGTGGGCCAGGATTCCGCTGGCTACAGCGTGCTGAAGGCGGCAGCCTTCGCGCTCGGCTTCGTCGGGCCGGACCAGGCGAAGGAAGAGATTCACACGCACAACCAGCTTCGCGATCTCTATGCGGCCTACGGCTTCCTGCCGCACCAGGGTCAGCAGTCGTTCCTCGTGCCGCTGGCGTCGGCCCACCTGCCGGTGTTCGAGCCGCAGGGCTCGCGGCTGCGTGAAGAGCTTCGACAAAAGATGACGGCCCAGGCCAAACGCTTCGACCCCGACGAGGCCGACTGGATCGGCCGCCGCATGAACCGCTTCTCGGGTAAGGCGCTCGGCACCTCGTCGGACACCGCCGGCGGAACCTTCGTCGCCCTGCCGATGCTCGGCGAACTCATCGACCTGCAACGCAGCCTCGAAGTGTTCGCCATGGCCGGGGCTCAGGAAGTGGCGCTGCCGCCGAACGGACGCATCCAGTTCCCCAAGGTGACCGGCGCCACCTCGGCGTACTGGATCGGCGAGGGCAACCCGATCACCGAGACCCAGCCCACCACGGGCCACCTCGAGCTTCAGGCCAAGAAGCTCGGCGTATTCGTGAAGCTCAACAACGAGCTGCTCCGCTTCGCCAGCCCGTCCGCGGAGGGGCTCGTGCGCTTCGACATGGCCCGCTCGGCGGCTCTGAAGGCCGATCAGGCCATGCTCGAAGGGACCGGCGGCACGCAGATCAAAGGGGTGCTGAATTACAACACGATCGTGAGCCACACGGCGAGCACGCTCGGGGCGGATGGCAACACCTTCCAGGCGGCAGACGTCGCCTTGATGGAGTCCAAGCTGCCGGACGCGGTCGAGGCGCCGACGGCGTGGGTGATGCGGAAAGCGATGTTCGCCGCCATCATGAACCGCCGGGCGGACGCCGTCACCGCGAACGACGGCAAGGGCGCTTTCGTCTTCCGCCCCGATCGCTCGGTCGCCGCCGCCCCACCGGTGGATCTGTACGGCACGAAGGTGATTCGATCCGCTCAGGTGGCTGCAACGCGAACCAAGGGCTCGGCCTCGAATCTCTCGTACGTCGTGCTCGGCTACTTCCCGGACTGGGTGGTCGCTCGCATGGGCGTCATGGAGTTCCTCGCCAGCAGCCACGGCGACACGGCTCTGCAGAACGACATGACCTACCTCCGCGGCATCCAGCACATCGACGCCGGACCTCGCCAGGCGGGCAGCTTTGTCGTCTGCGATCAGCTCGTCGTCGGTTGAGATCGCAACCGTGACCCCCAGAACTGCGGCACGAGTGTGACACTGGTGCCCCAGTCGTTCAGCGTTTCACCTCTTCATTTCTCAGGAGATTCCCATGGCGACTTACATCAACGATCTCGGTCAGGCCGCACTGGTCAAGCCGAGCCTCGCTCCGCAAACGATCGAGACCTCGAATCCGATCGGCTCAGCCGCGGACCTTGGCGAAGGCGATGGCGCCTGCTTCGCAATCCAGGTGATCGGTGCCGTCAATGGCGAACCCGGCCTGGCCGGCCGCATCGAGGAATCGAACGATCAGACCACCTGGGCCGCGATCAGTGGTGCAGTCTTCGCAGCGGCCGCAGCCCCGGCGACTCAGGTCATCCGCTTCCTGCGATCGCGACGCTACGTTCGATGGGCGGGGGCTTACCAACCCGGCGAAGGCGACACAATCGCGGCAAGTGCGATCGTCCTGCAGTGCAAGAAGACGATCTGACCGCAAACGGGGCCGGGGGCGAACTCGCACCCGGCCCTTCTTTTTCTCACCTGGAGGCACCCATGGCTCTGGACACTCTCGCCAACGTGAAGACGGCACTCCTGATCACGTCCTCCGCGGACGATGCCGTGCTGACGCGAATCCTGGAGACCGCCGAGGCGTTCATCAAGGACCACACCGGCCGCACCTTTGAAGGCGGCACCTTTACCGAAGACCACGAGGGCGGGCATCGAGTCCTCTTCCTGAGGAACTTTCCTGTCACGAGCGTGACCTCTCTCAAAGCGGATAGCATCCGCCAGTTCGGCAGCGACACGATCGTGCCCACCGATCGTTACTTCGTCCATGTCGACCGCGGCGTCCTCGTGTCGCTGGCCGGCCCGTTCCTGCCCACGGGCCCCGGCCGCCTTCGCGTCGTGTACACGACGGCCACGGGCCAGGTGCCCGGAGCCGTGAAGGAAGCTTTCACCCAGCTTGTCGCCTTCTGGTACCGCGTGGTGAAGACGCAGGCCGGCATGGGATTCCAGAGCCTGGCCAGCCAAACGGACACGGTGGCCGGCACCACAACCGAGTTCCCATGGAACCTCGCAACCGGCGCGAAGCTGCCGCCCGGAGTGGTGCAACTGCTCCAGCGATACCGGGTACCGGTGGTCTAACCAGAGCCCAGGGGCCATCGTCCCTGGGCTTTTTTCGTTTCTGCGCCAACGTCACCCGACCGGAGGTGTTTTCCCTGGTAGAACATCGGGGGGCGTAGGCCCATGGCTGGACAACCCTTCGGCCGGGGGGCTATGGTGAATGTGCCCTTACCCGCTCCCCTCGCTGGGCCCGATCTTCGCGTGTCGCTTGAACCGACTTCCCTCCTCCCCGACGAGGAGACCGATTGGATCGCGGCCGCCCAGAGCGGTGATCGCAGCGCGTTCGCCCCGCTTGTCGAACGCTATTGGGACCGCCTTTACCGCTGGCTCTTTCATCTCACTCGCAATCGCCATGCGGCTGAGGATCTGACCCAGGAGACCTTCCTCAAGGCCCTCGCGGCCCTGAACTCGTTCCGCCCGGGAAGCAACTTCCAGGCGTGGGTCTTCCGCATCGGCCACAATAACTTCGTCAACCGCAAGCGAGCCGAGCGGCGAACGCGAGGACCGCTCCCCGAGGATCTGCCCGCTCCCCTCACGGGCCTGGGCGAGGCCTCGACCGAGTGGCGGGAATCGCTTGACCTCGTGAACCGGGCGGTGGCGGCCCTGCCCGAGGACTTCCGCAGTGCGCTGCTGCTTCGCGTGGAAGAAGGCCTTTCCTTCCGTGAGGTGGCCAAGGTGATGGGGATCACCGAAGAGACGGCTCGCTGGCGGGTGTTCAAGGCCCGGCAAAAGTTGGTGAAGGCCCTGCCGCCGGACGTTCTTCCAGCCGGGGCATCGGGTGACTGAGACGTGAGACTG
>Ga0105046_10000852_pt1 | contig 44743 bp, 40 predicted proteins | sample MAT03_FD_78385 | JGI IMG/M metagenome (GOLD analysis project Ga0105046, IMG submission 78385) | Freshwater microbial communities from Lake Fryxell liftoff mats and glacier meltwater in Antarctica - MAT-03 (megahit assembly) | ecosystem: Environmental > Aquatic > Freshwater > Ice > Liftoff... | reverse complement strand
CCGAGTTTGCATGCTCCTTGCCTCAAATGGTTTATGGAGAAATTTTGGAGGTAAGTCGTGGTGTTGAATGCCGGGTGGAGCACAAACCACTTGGCGTAGTAGGATGCATTGCGCCATTTAATTTTCCACACATGGTGCCGCATTGGACCATTCCAAATGCCATTGCGCTCGGCAATTGCATGATTCTAAAACCTTCTGAGCAAGTGCCTATTTCATCCAACCGAATAGCAGAAATGCTTAAGGAGGCAGGTCTGCCTGATGGCGTATTTAATATTGTCAATGGCGATAGAACCATTGTGGAAGCAATCTGTGACCATCCCGATATTGATGCAGTTTCATTTGTTGGTTCAACCAAGGTTGCCAAAATCGTGTACAAAAGAGCCACTTCAAATCTGAAAAGATGTACGTCTCTTGGAGGTGCAAAAAACCACCTGTTCGTAATGCCAGACGCCCATCCAGATATGACGGCTTCGAACGTAACTGCTTCTATGGCAGGTTGTGCGGGGCAAAGATGTATGGCTGCTTCGGCAATGGTGGCCGTTGGAAGTACAGATCATATAATTAGCAAAATCTGCGATGAAGCCAGAAAAGTAGTTCCAGGGAAAAATCTTGGTTCAGTGATTTCTCTTGAAGCCAAACAAAGAATAGAGCGCTACATCAACGAAGCTGAAGCTGCAGGAGCGAAAGTGCTTGTGGATGGCCGAAACTGGAAAGTAGAAGGCCACGAAGGTGGATTTTTTGTTGGGCCAACAGTTATAGATTTTGTAACGCCGGAAATGGCCATTGCCAAGGAAGAAGTCTTTGGGCCAGTATTGGCAATTATTCGGGCAAAAGACATTGAGTCAGCTTTGAAGATCGAAAATGCATCTGAATATGGAAATGCCGCATCGGTATTCACCCAAAGCGGAGGAGTGGCTCGTTATGTGATGGAAAACGCATCTGCAGGTATGATTGGAGTCAATATTGGTGTTCCGGTTCCTAGAGAGCCATTTTCATTTGGCGGTTGGAATGAGAGCAAATTTGGCGTAAACGACATTACAGGAAAAAGTTCAATTGAGCTTTGGACCAAGCTCAAAAAGACAACCATGAAATGGAATCCGGAGGGTAAAACCAACTGGATGAGCTAAAGAGATATGTTGTTGATTTGGTGTGTTTTATTTAATAAATTTTTAGGTTAGGCCATCAATTGCGTTTAGGAAAATTAAACAGGAATTACTCAATTACTTTTTATGTTAGATACAATCTCCAAAAAAGAACAAATACTTCAGGATAGTCTTAAGTACACCATTTTTTCATGGTCAAAACAAAGGGGCATTAGCCCAATGAATGTTGAGCGGGCGAAAGGTGTTTATTTATATGACCGCAATGGAAAGAAAACCATTGATTTTTCGTCACAGTTGATGAACGTAAACATTGGGCACGGAGACCAGCGAGTGACTGAGGCTGTGATGAAGCAAATGCAGGACGTGAGTTATGTGCATCCGGGAATGACGACGGAGGCCAGAGCCGAGTTAGGCAGAAAGCTTTCGGATGTTGCACCTGGAACCTTGAATCGGACTTTTTTCACCAACGGAGGAACTGAGGCAGTTGAGCATGCCATGAAGTTGGCAAGGATGTACACCGGCAGACACAAGATCATCACACTTTACCAGAGCTACCATGGTGCAACTTATGGTGCGCTTTCCGCTGGTGGTGATCCAAGAGGTTTGCCGCATGACAGCCAAGGTGTTCCCAATATTATTCATGTAGAAAATCCATTTTTTTATCGCTGTCCATGGAATAGCAAAACACAGGAGGAGTGTACGGATAATGCAGTTGCTCATATGGAACGGATTATCAAGTATGAAGGTCCACAAAATATTGCTGCCATTTTAATGGAAGGTGAAAGTGGAACCTCAGGTTGCATTAAATATCCGCCAGGCTATTGGAAGAAGGTCTCAGAAATTGCAGCACGATACGGAATTCTAACCATCGCCGATGAAGTGATGAGTGGTTTTTGTCGCACTGGTCAATGGTTCGGGGTTCAAAATCACGGCGTTGTGCCAGATATGATGGCAATGGCCAAAGGAATCACGAGTGGATATATTCCTTTGGGAGGCCTGATGGTTAAGGAAGAAATCATTCAATCATTTGATGACAAACCTTTGCCTCTTGGATTGACATATTCCGGACACGCAGTTGCATGTGCCGCAGCCAATGCTGTGATAGACATTTACCACGAGGAAAATCTGGTCGATCGGGCAGCTCAAATGGGCAAATACATGGAATCGGAGGTTGCCAAACTTACACAAAAACATCCCAGTATTGGTGATTTTAGAAACACAGGACTTTTGGGTTGTATTGAACTTGTCAAAAACAGAAAGACCAAAGAACCAATGGCACCCTGGAATGCTGCTCCTTCAGAAATGGAAATCATGAACAAAGTAGCCGCCAAACTCACAGAACTTGGTTTGTTTACTTTCGTTCGCTGGAACTGGATTTTCGTTGCTCCTCCTTTGATCATAACAAAGGACCAGATCGATGAAGGTCTGGACATAATCTCAAAGGCAATTTCTATTGCAGATGAGTATTGTAATTAGTTGGTGGTTTTTGGTTAGTGATTTGTGGTTATTAATTATGGGTTAGTGATTTATGGTTATTAGTTTATGGTTATTAGTTTGTGGTTATTAATTATGGGTTAGTGATTTGTGGTTATTAGCTCGTGGTTATTAATTATGGGTTAGTAATTTGTGGTTATTAATAGAGATGCTCACAATTTATAAGAGGACGCTTACATTTTTTAATTTTTCAAAATTTGACAATCATATTTTTAGTTATATAATTACTTATCCAAACAATAAACTCTTAAACATTAACTATTGATAACCACTAATTACAAACCCCTAACTACAAACCCCTAACCCTAAACCGCCAATCTTTAACCATTAACCATTAACCCCTGACCATTAACCCCTAACCACTAACCCCTTAAAATAAATGGAATCCTCGCCGCTTTATAGCCCCGATCTTGCCCCTGTTTCTGTTGAAAATCGCAGCTGGAACAAATGGAATCTTGCTGCGCTTTGGGTTGGAATGGCTGTTTGTATTCCCACGTATATTCTGGCTTCTTACATGATTCGGTCTGGCTTAAGCTGGCAGGCCGCTCTTTGTATCATCGGTTTGGCCAATCTGGTTATCACATTGCCGATGGTGCTCAATGGACATGCTGGTGTAAAATATGGAATACCTTTTCCTGTTTTTGGCCGCAGTTCCTTTGGAACCAAGGGCATTCATTTGGTTTCAATTGTTAGGGCTGTTGTTGCTTGTGGATGGTTTGGCGTGCAGACATGGGTTGGCGGATTGGCTATTTATTCCATCTGGAACGCAATTACCGGCAATCACGATGCGCAAGGTCTTAATTTTGGAGAGTTTGTAGCATTTGGAATATTTTGGTTCATCAACATGTATTTCATTTGGAAGGGAACAGAAAGCATAAAGTGGCTGGAAGATTGGTCTGCACCGATTCTTATAATTATTGGTTTGGTCCTTATTTATTGGGGATATCAGAAAGTGGGCAATTTTTCTGAGGTTTTAAATCAAGGGAGCCAATTAGGAAAGAAAACGGCCATACTAACTTACAGCAAAGAAAACGACGGATTAGAACTCACAATAAATCCGATTGTGGATCTCCGTGGAAATCCCAAAGCGGATTCAGTTCAATATACATTTACCCGAAATGGAGAAAATGTGCATTCACAATGGAAGAAATTATTGGCCAATCAAACCTTTCATCTTGGAAAAGAATCATTTAGCAAGTCCATTTATGAAGGAAAGGAACCCATTCAAGTTTCTTTTATCAAGGGATTGAATAAGCCTTCTACTGTTTCAGTTGCAGTGGAATCTGAAAAGCAGACCAATGGAATGCTTTGGGAATATCTGCTCTGGTTTACGGCCATGGTCGGTTTTTGGGCTACCATGTCAATCAGTATTTCTGATATTACAAGATTTGCAAAGTCTCAAAAAGATCAAATTCAAGGACAGTTTATAGGTCTTCCTGGCACAATGTTGTTTTATTCATTTGTTGGAATTTTTGTGACCTGTGCATCGATCATAGCCTTCGACGACGTGTTGATTGCCGAAGATGCCCCTTGGGATCCGGTTAGTTTGGTGGCTAAATTTGACAATCCGCTGGTTGTCGTTTTCGCACAGATAGCTATGCTTATTGCAACACTGAGTACCAACATTGCAGCCAACGTCATTGCGCCCGCAAATGCTTTTTCCAATCTTTATCCTAAACGAATTAGCTTTCAAAAAGGTGGCTATATGGCTGGCCTGCTTGGAATTCTGATCTGTCCATGGTGGCTAATGAATGAGATTTCAGGCATTTTAATATTTGTTTCAGGCCTACTTGGGCCGGTTTTAGGAATTCTTCTATGCGATTATTTTCTGATCAGGAATAAAAATCTCAATGTCGCAGAACTATTCAATCCCACAGGAATTTATGCTTTCGGGGGTTCAGGTGTAAATTCAAAAGCGATTGTTGCTTTGTTAATTGGCATATCAATGGCCTTGGTTGGTCATTGGGTTCCTGTAGTAGATTTTCTGTATAAACTTTCCTGGTTTACAGGCTTTGGCATTTCGTTTCTTGTTTATCTATTTTTGATGCGAACAATAAAATGGAAGATGTAAAAGGTTTAATATGTGATGCCAACATTGAAATGGGCCGTGCGAAAAGTAGGGTAAGCTGTTCGAGGGCTAAGGTAAGTCCTGCGAGGACTCGGGTAGGTCCTGCGAGGAGTAGGGTAAGTCCTGCGAGGACTAGGGTAGGTCGTGCGAGGCGTAAAATGGGAGAGATGAATGGCGATTTTGGTGTAGTGAATGTAAAATGTTTAAATATATACTCTAAGTTCAATGTCAATTCTAATAAAAAACGGTAGGGTCATTTCAGCTTCGATCGATTCGGTTGCTGATATTTTTATTTCTGGCGAAAAGATAGTAGCCATCGGAAAAGATTTACCCATTCAGGCAGATCAGGTAATAGATGCTTCTGGAAAATACGTTTTTCCCGGAGGGATCGATCCTCATGTACATTTAGACATGCCTTTTATGGGCACCTATTCGTCAGACAATTATGAAACCGGTACCAGGGCGGCATTGCATGGTGGTACTACGATGGTTATCGATTTCATACTTCAAACGCAAGGAAAATCATTGCGAAGTGCATTGGATGAATGGCAGGGGCGCTCCAATAACAACGCGTGCGGAGATTATTCCTTTCATATGGCAGTCACTGATTTTAACGAAAATACCAAGAAGGAAATAGGAGAAATGGTTGAAAAAGAAGGCATTACTTCTTTCAAAACCTTCATGGCTTACAAAGGCGCCCTTATGATTAATGACAGCCAAATGGTTGGCTTAATGCAAGAGGTTAAAAAGCACGGCGGATTGGTAACCGTGCACGCCACCAATGGAGATATGATTGATTTTCTTGTGGCCAAACATCGGTCAGAAGGCAAAATGGCTCCCTTGTATCATTATTTAAGCCAACCAGAAGTGACTGAATCTGAGGCAAGTGGTAGATTTTCGGCAATGGCAGAATATACTGGAGTTAGGGGTTATATCGTTCATATGACTTGTGAAGGCGCACTAAATGCCATTCGTGAAATAGCCAAAAAGAACCACAATGTGATTGCTGAAACCTGTATTCAGTATTTGATGTTGGATGCTTCTTTGTATGAGAAAAATTTTGAAGGTGCTAAATGGGTAATGAGTCCTCCCCTGCGTCAGAAAAAGGATCAGGAAGCACTTTGGTCCGGAATCAGACAAGGAACAGTACAAGTAGTTGCTACTGACCATTGTCCATTCAAATGGGAACAAAAGTTGATGGGCAAAGATGATTTTAGCAAAATACCAAACGGACATCCTGCAATAGAGCACCGTATGGAGCTTTTATTCAGCGAGGGCGTGGCTAAAGGGCGCATAGACCTACATAAATTTGTTGAAGTGAACAGTACCAATGCGGCTAAAATATTTGGCATGTTTCCTCAAAAAGGAAGCCTTGGCGTAGGTTCAGATGCAGATATTGTCATTTTTGACCCTAAGGAAAAACACACCATATCTGCCAAAAGCCACCACATGAATGTGGACTACTCGGCTTATGAAGGTGTAGAAGTAACCGGAAAAGTAAAAGTTGTTTTGCTTCGTGGAAAAGTTGTTGTTGAAAATGGAATTGATAAAACTGAGAAGGGGTTTGGGCGATTTGTGAAAAGAAAGTCAAATGGTTGATAGTTTATGGTTTATGGTTAATAGTTAAAGACCATGAAAATTACCAAAGATCTTCGTTTCCAAATTAACTCCTGAACTGGGGGGCCTTCAGTGGCTGAATAGCTTAAGATAATGACATTTAATTCAAATCATTAAAATGAAATTTCAGAATTATGGATAGAAATGAGGATAGTCAGGTTTTGAAAAAATCTTATGATTTTGCAGTTCATGTTATCAAGACCTACCAAAACCTATCAAAAGAGCAAAGAGAGTTTGTTTTATCTAAACAGTTGTTACGTTCCGGAACCTCGATCGGGGCTAACATCAATGAAGCATTGGCTGGAGAATCAAAACGAGACTTTGTCCATAAACTCCATATTTCTTTAAAGGAATCCAGGGAAACTACCTATTGGTTGCGATTATTGAGAGATAGCGATTATCTATCTGAAGATGAATTTATGAGTCTAAATTCCACTTGTGTTTCAATTGGTAAAATGCTTTCAAAGATTATTATAACCACAAAAGAGCCTTATCTGCAAAAGGTATCATAAACCATAAATTAAAAGAAATGGCAAGAATCATAAAAAGCGGGCTTATTCAGTTGAGCCTTCCAATGACAGAAGGAGAGGGCAATATTGAACAAATCATGGATGCCATGCTCCAAAAGCACATCCCTTATATTGAAGAAGCTGGCCGAAAAGGTGTGCAGATTCTTTGCTTTCAAGAGATTTTTAACACGCCTTATTTTTGTCCCGGACAGGATAAAAATTGGTATGCTTCAGCAGAAACAGTGCCTGGGCCTACCACAGAATTGATGCAACAATATGCCAAAAAGTATGAAATGGTGATCGTTGTGCCCATTTATGAAAAGGAGCAAGCTGGCGTTTTTTACAATACTGCAGCAGTTATCGACGCTGATGGAAGCTATTTGGGCAAGTACCGCAAAAATCACATTCCACATACAGGAGGTTTTTGGGAAAAGTTTTTTTTCAAGCCAGGCAATTTGGGATATCCTGTTTTCCAAACCCGATATGCCAAAGTAGGCGTCTATATCTGTTATGACCGCCACTTCCCGGACGGAGCCAGATGTTTGGGATTAAACGGGGCTGAAATTGTGTACAATCCGTCTGCGACTACAGTTGGGCAGTCGCAATACCTTTGGAAACTGGAACAGCCTGCCCACGCCGTTGCAAACGGCTATTTTATGGGTTGTATCAATAGAGTAGGCGAGGAGAAACCTTGGAATTTAGGTCGGTTTTATGGCACTTCTTATTTTGTAAATCCCAGAGGGCAGATTTTTGCAGAAGCCTCAGAATTCAATGATGAACTTCTCATCGCTGAGTTCGATTTAGATATGATCGATGAAGTACGATCAACCTGGCAATTTTTTAGAGACAGGAGGCCAGAGACGTATGGTAAGATTGTGGAATTGTAAAGACGAATTATAAATTATAAGTTATTGATTATGAATGGTAAAGCAGATTATACAACGATGGTAGATATTGAGCTCGAATCAAATATTAACTTCTTGGTCGATTCTAGCCCTGTTGAGCAAAAGAGCATTATAGTTCGTAAAAGCTTCCAGTTTGCATTGAATATCGTGGAGCTATATCGTTTTCTAACCAGTGACAAGAAAGAGTATATTCTTGGAAAGCAAATTCTGAGGTCTGGAACATCAGTAGGAGCAATGGTAAGAGAATCTCAAAATGCAGAGTCTAAAGCCGATTTTATTCATAAACTCAGTGTTGCTCAAAAGGAATGTGATGAAACTTGCTATTGGCTAGAATTAATGTTTCAAAGCCAGATTATTCCTCAGCAAAAATTCTTAGAATTGCAAACACAAGCAGAAGAGCTACTTCGAATTTTGAGGAGCATAATTATTACTTCCAAGAAAAATTTGAACAGCAAAAAATAATTTCATGAGTAGTTTAGATTTAATAACTCATTTTTTGAATATTAAGCCTTTCATTCATCATTTATAATTTATCATTTATAATTAAAAAAGAACATGGCCGAATTTAAAAAACCAACCTCCAATGCTGAGTTCGAAGAGAACTTCGCTCAGATAAAGCCGCTCATGACTGATAATCAGGCGTATTTCGAAAGTTCGAGATGTCTGTTTTGTTATGATGCTCCGTGTGTCAATGCTTGTCCAACGGGGATTGATATTCCCTTATTTATCAAGCAGATAAATTCTAAAAATACATTAGGGGCAGCCCAAACCATCTACAATTCAAATGTTTTTGGCTATGCATGTGGAAAAGTTTGTCCTACTGAGGTGCTTTGCGAAGGTGCTTGCGTTTATAATCACCAGGAAGTGCCTCCTATTGAAATTGGAAGGCTTCAATCATTTGCAACCGGACATGCGATCAGATCTGATAAGAAACTATTCGACCTTGCTCCATTCAATGGCAAGAAAGTAGCGGTAATTGGCGCAGGACCAGCAGGAATTTCCACCGCTTGCGAATTAAAGGTAGCAGGTTTTGAAGTAGAAGTTTTCGAGGCAAAAGCCAAGCCAAGTGGGTTAACAGTTTATGGAGTAGCACCTTATAAAATTACAAATGAGGAAGCTCTCAACGAAATGGATTACCTCCAAAAGCAGTTTGGATTTAAGGTTCATTATGAAAAATCAATTTCTTCAGCTGCTGATATCCAATCGCTTGAATCAGGTTTTGATGCTATTTTTCTAGGAATTGGTCTTGGTACTACTTCAGATTTAGGCTTAAAAGGAGAAGACAAAGAAGGGGTTCACGGAGCGGTTGAAATGGTCGAAAAGTTGCGAATGATGCACCACAGCGTTTCGGTTCCTACAAAGGTAATTGTACTTGGTGGTGGAAATACCGCAATGGATGCAGCATCAGAAAGCTCAAGAATGGGAGCAGAAGAGGTTATTTTGGCCTATCGCCGAAGCAAAGAAGAGATGGGTGCCTATGAGTTTGAATACGATTTAGCCAAAGGTGTTGGTGTAAAGGGTCTTTTCAATGTTGCGCCATTAGAAATTATAGGAAATGGAAAAGTAACTGGTGTTCGATTTGTGAAAACACATATTGTAAATGGAAAAGTAGAAAACTTGGAGGGCAGTGAATTTACAGAGTCTGCAGATTGGGTGATCAAAGCGACCGGTCAGGCAAAGCAAGCTGCTTTTTTGAATATGATTTCAGGTCTTGAAAGAGATTCCAAAGGTTGTATAAAAGTGAATGCTGAAACCTTTCAAACTACAAATTCCAAATACTATGCAGCTGGAGACGCAGTAAGTGGTGGTCAAGAAGTGGTGAATGCAGTTGCCAATGGAAAAAAGGCGGCAAAAGCAATTACCAAAGCACTGTTATAGTCAAAAGAAAAATTAATGGAAACGGTGTAAAAATTTAGGACGTTCGTTCAGATTTTACACCGATTTTTTTATTCGGTTGAATTTATTCGATCTTCAAGATCCACAGATTTTCTGTAAAGTCTGCCTGTATTTGTCCGATGAAGGTCAATGCATCTGGTTTAGTGCTGAAACTCCCTGCTGAAACCCGTATAAAATTTTCTGGATTTCTTTCCAATACTTCAGATTGAAAACCCTTCTGCTTGAGGTTTTTACCTAGTTCAAGAGATCTGGTTTCATCTTTAAAGCTGCCAACAACAACCAAAAAGTGAGCTGAAGATAAAGTGGCTTTAGGGGAGATTGATTCTGCCTTATTTTCTATAAAAGAATTGGCGGCTGCTTTTAACTCAGGTTTTATTTTTGGAGTTTCGGGTTTCAAAACAATTTCTCCCTCATTCCTGGAAACGGGCACCAATGTTGCCTCTTGACGGGTAGAAACTTTTGCATCAAGTGAAACAGTGCTGTTTGTTGATTGCGTGGAAAGTAAATATACAGATCCAATTGAAACTACAGTTGCAATGAAAACAGCAGCAACAGAAGCCCATTTGAATCCCGACTTTCGTTCACCTGGCAATTCTTTTGTTGCAATTAAATCTTCATCAAATGGATGCAATGGAATGACAGGTGTCTCTCTTGTAGGATCAATTTTTGTTTTGGAATAAAGCGTCTCCGCTTGTAGCACTTTTAATCCATAAGAATCAAAATTGTAGGTAAAGTCGGGATACATCTCAAAATTGATTCCATTCTCAATATCTTTTGTCAGCCAGCCAAGACCTTTTATTTCAAATTTTTTGTTTTTTTCTAGTCCATTTTTCACCTCATTGTTAAATTCCAGAATGATTTTTTCTGCTTTCGGTTTGCTTAGGCCAATTACATCAATCAAATAAGACTTTAAAGGACCAGCTTGATTCGAGCTAAATTTGGGTATGAAACTGATTTGGAGATCAGAATGACGAATGGTCTTGTTAGCGAATTGAAGATTGGCCGCTACATATTCTGCAATAAAAGTGCCGAGACCCGGAACTTCCAAACTTGAATGTCTATTGAGTAATAATTTTAAAATACTTCCAATCATAACCTAAGTATCTGGTCAAAACCTCTTTTTGCCTTCGAAATCTGAGTCGAATTTCTTGTTGCGACTTCAAAATTCAGATGTACAAATTAAGTCCATAACATTGGTGACTCCAAATAGACTTTCTAAAAAACTGCTGTTGCTCCAATCATGATTCGTAAACCTTGAGTTGGATAATATAAATATCTTTCATTCTTGTTATTCAGCAAGTTATGAACTGAAATAAAGCCTGAAAAGTTCTTTTTGAAAATATATTCGCCCTTTAAATTTAAGTCAACCAATCCCTTAAGACTTTCACTTTCAAGTGTTTTAGGATTCCTTGCCTTCATTCCGCCCATGTAATATATTTCGCCAGAAAGTGCCAAATCTTCGCTTAAATATTGTCTTCCAAACAAAGTAACCTGGCTATGCGGCATATGCCAGGGTTCTTTCAAAGTTTTTACACCATAGCTAAAAAAGGAGAATCTGATTCCTGCTTTGGTGTCATGGCTCAAATCGTAAGAGGCTTCTGATGCCCATGTAAAACGTCTCGTATTGTTTGTATCATATGCCAAAATGAATTTTTCGCGTGTCAGAGTATCTTTATTTATAAAGAAAGATTGATTTTTAAGATTCTCAAAAGAGATTTGTGAAGAATAGCTTAGCTGATTTTGAATTTGTCCTTTTACGCCAATATAAATGTTATAGCGCTGATTTTCATATCTTAAATTTGGATCTGAGTCCAGAAATGGGTTTTGTTGCAATTGACTTCTCAAGGTTTTTTTGTTCATCCCGCCACCAATTCCACCAAATGCAACAAGTTTGTTTTGGAAAATATTTTGTTGGATGCGAATCTGGGGATGTAGATGCATTTTGGCACTATTGGCTTCATATTTTCCTAACTTTAGCTCTGGTTCGTTGTCGATAGAGAATTGAAATCCAGCCTCAACTTGAAACCCTTTAAAGCCAAAATGAAAGGTGGGTTGTATGCGCCAAAGTGATCTGTTTTGGGATGAACTATCAGTCCTTTTGGTAAGCGAAAGATCTGACAATAATGAGATTGACAAAGAGTCCCTTACTTTGTATGCGCCATTAAAATCTATTGCAATTTCAGATTCTGAAGCTTTTAATCGGTCTGAAATATTGCCAATTCCCAGGCCAACGTTGTAGTTGAGCGGGGAGTTTTTCTTTATTTTTTCAAGATTTAATTGAAACCAAATGCTTTGAAAAACCTGTCTTGTAGAATCTTTTGTTCTTTTTTCAAACCGTTTCTGGTCATATCCATAAAAATTATATCTGCTTCGGGTATAGTTCAAGCCTCCGGTCAATGTGAAGTTTGGCGTAAAATATTTGGCGTATGCACCAGCTTCGTTGTTGCTGAATCCAGAATTGTCAACTGGGCCATTTGCAGAGGCAGCGTGTTTGGCATAAATCCCATAGGCATAGTCCTTTTGCTTGCCGCTGTTGTAGTATGCATCCAAAAGTGTAGAACCATAATTTCCCACCCCAAGTCTCACATATCCTTCTTTAATCGGCAACTCTTTTTCGTTTTTCAACACAGGTGCATTCAGCTTTGGATCCAAAATTGGTAGATTTAAGATGAACTCTTTATAAGTATAGGTCTGTTTAACTTTTGGCAAGGTCTTCAGTTTTAGCGTCACCTTTTCCTGTGGTTTCGAAACTTCTGGCAGAACGATCTTTTTATCCTTTTGGATGATAATTTGTTCTTCTGGCAACTCTCCTTCCTGACCATAACTGGTGGAAGAACAAATGATAAAAACGATAAAGATTAGCTTTTTCAATGGAATAGGGGATCTAGTCATTATGACTTCTTTGTGTGTAAACGGCTAAGTTCTTGCCAGTATTTTCGCAATTTAACTTCTGGCAATTGGCATAAAAAGTAAGCGAGTGATGAATCACAGTATAGTTTTGGGTTTCTTCAACCATTTTCTGAATGCTGTATAAGCGTGGATCACAAAACTCAATCACCTTGTTGCAATCCACACAAATCAAATGATCGTGTTGCCTGCTTGGATAAGATTTTTCGAACTGGGACATGTTTTGTCCAAATTGATGTTTGGTCACTAAAAAGCAATCAACAAGCAAATCCAGTGTGTTATAAACAGTGGCTCGGCTTACCCTGTAGTTTTTATCCTTCATAGAAATATAAAGAGATTCCACATCGAAGTGTCCGGTTCTGGAATAGATTTCTTCCAGAATGGCAAATCTTTCAGGAGTCTTCCTTAGTTCTTTCTTTTCCAGATATGCTCTGAAGATTTTTGTAACTTCTTCGTAAACAGCCATATTGATTGGCATAATTTTCTTTTTGCTTTGAAGTTTGCTTTCAAATATGTCACAAATGTAGAAAGAGTATTCGATTGATGGCTGCTTGAATTTATTTTGGCAAATTCAATATGTAGGCCCAATATTTCCCTTGGTGATTAAACACTGAATCGACGATATAAGGATTCAATAGATTGAGCTTTTCTCTTTCGTATTCTTGCTTTCTGAATATGAATTTTATTTGATTCGCTTTAATGAATCGAATTTGTTCTTGAAAAAACGTTGATTTTCCATCTGCTTTGTGAGCCAACCATAATGAAAAAGGCATATTTGTCAAGATTGAGAGACCATTGATTTTTTTAAGATCGCTGCTGTCGGTCTTGGTTATCTGATCTAGGCCCATACAGGTTGTATAAAAATTGTCAGTATGATGCAGCAATTCTACTCCTAGCCTATCGTAGTACAGAAATGGCTTTACTGTAAATGGACTATAATATCCGGAAACGATTTTTTTATCTGGTCCTGAATGATGTAAAAGCGTAGCAGTAAACCCTTTATCTTCTGGAACTTGAGACAAGGTTCGCTGGTTTTCTTTTACGATTCCATAGCTGTTGATGAAAATGCACAAAACTATAAATATCAGCAAAGGAGCTCTGAACCTTAAATTGGATTTGTAAAATCTACAACAAATAAAGAATACGAGGATATAAAATACTGGCGTTGCTATGAGGCTATAAATCTGAAAGATGTCCACAATGTTGCCTATGAAAAGCAAGGAGAACCTCAAAATCAATAGGCAACTTAATAAAATGAGAAGGCTGATATTTTGCTTTAGACTATCCTGATATCTAAATCCGAACATAAAAGTAAGAGTGGTGAAACAGATAAAGAATAATTTAAATAGTGCCTTGTGATTTAGATTTACAAGAGGGTAAAACAAAAATACAATGATCATTAATGCTAAGAATGAATTGCCTCTTTGGAAAATAAACAAGCATGGTAGAAGCAATAGCCAATAGAAATTTTCAAAAAAATCTGAAACAATAATAAAAATTTCAGAAATATAATTGTTCCTAAAACTTTCAAAGTTGCTGCTTACAAGAGCATGAAGATCAAAGCCATTATTGGACGAACTACTTTGGTTCCAAATATAAAATGCAGCATAATATGCCAAAACCAAGAGAGGAAACAAAATTGATACATTAAGTTTTTCCTTGCTTAGCAAGTGTTTTAACCCAATAAAAACATAAAGAATTATGAAAAATGGAATATAAGAGAGTGAAACAAGGGGTAAAAAAAGTAAGCTTTGAATTGCTTTTTTGTCATGCTTCAGAGCCAGAAAAAAGATTGAAGGAAAAATGAAAATTCCTGAGATAATAAGTTTAAGGCCATGCAGATATGAAAAGAAATGCCATGTTCCATAGTTCTGAAAGAAAGCGGCTTTATATACTTTGCTTTGAATCTGAAGAGTGTCTCTCAAGAAAGTAAATATCCATTCGTCAAGATAGGAATATCTGAGCGTTGAAAAAATAAGGATTGGCAGTAAAAACCTTAAAATCTGATCTTTAGTTAGCCATGTACCTGCAAATGAATAAGCTTGAAAAAGTAGGATTGAACCTAACGTAGATATAAGGAATATGGTATATGTTAAGTACCCATTTTGGCCCGATATAAGTTTGCCAGCAAGGGCAATCCAAAATTCGAAAAAATGATATGGCCTACTTTCTGCCTTAAAGCCATATGTGAGTTTCTCTAACTCTTGAAAACCAGACTCTTTGTGTGTCTGGTTCATAAGATTTATTTGAGAGATATAGGCATAATTATCGGCATAAGATTTAGCCCATTCATTAGAGCCCAGGTAGAAAATGAAATATTGAAGTGCAAAAACGCAGGTAAAATAGGCAAGTAAAATTCCTATTTCAATTTTTTCATTTCGTGATAATGAAAGGTTTGTGGCATTTAACCTTGACCGCTTATAAACTGCAAAACCAAGAAAGGCTAGGAGCGGAATCGTATATACAGAGCCGCCATAAGAATATATGGTGCCAACAATAGCACTCATCAAAAATATGCCAATTGTAATTCTATAACCAGAAGCGGTTTTCTCGTTATTGAATAGGAGTGAAGTTGCTATTTTTGAAAGAAAATAAGTGGCTGAAAGAAAAAGAATGCCAGCTAAGTATATTTTAAGGATGTCCAATTAAAATGTAGTTTTAGGATTCTTTGATTATTTCGGCGTCATCGTGATTTGTTCCAAAGTATGATTTTTTTCACTTTCTGGCGAGGCACAAGTTTTTTGGATTTAAAGAGATGCGCATTATGTAACTGAATGTATTACGCACTAAATAAACCATACATTGTTGATCCTGAGCCTGACATCGATGCATACAGAGCTCCTTTTTTATAAAGCTCTTCTTTAATTTTGGCAAGCTCGGGATATTTTGGAAATATGGAATCTTCAAAGTCATTTTTTAAGTCATCTTTCCAGGAATGGATGGGTTGTTTTAAAATTTCGGAAATGGATTTGGTTGGAAAACTTGGTTTAATATTTTCGAATGCTTCTTTCGTAGAAATATGAGTACCAGGGAATACAATTTCAATTCGGAATTTTTCTTGGCTTAGTTTAGCCGTTTCAAGCTTTTCTCCTCTTCCAATTCCAAGCATCGGCGTATCAAATAAAAAAAACGCACAATCGCTTCCAAGTTGGTTAGCCATTTGGAGCAAACGAGGATCATTCCGCGACCATTCACATTTTTCGGCCATAAGTCTTAATGCAAAAACTGCATCAGACGATCCGCCACCAAGACCTCCGCCTGAGGGTATTTTTTTGTACAAAAACCAATCCATTGGCTCCATTTTCGGTACAAATTCCAAAAACATTTGATAGGCTTTCCATACTAAATTTTCCTCCTTTGGACCTTCCCAATCTGAATTAAAAGCCGTAAGATTTGAACTCTGAGTTGTAGAAGGAATCATTTCTAATGCATCATAAAGCCCTTTTACAGGATAAAAGCATGTTTCCAGTTCATGGTATCCATCAGCTCTTTTCTTTAAAATGTTGAGGCCAAGATTGATTTTGGCAAAGGGGAATGAGATCATTTTTATTAAACCAGGTACAAACCAAACAAAGAATTTAGATTTTATATTGGCTTTTATTTAAAGAGAAGATAATGCAGATAAATATGTTTTTTTGGCGGGTAATATTAAATATCTAATTCCACACAAAACACGATGGAAAGGAAACTCAAAAATTACTTAAGAGCGGAGGAAGCAGCAGAACTTTTAAAAACTTTGAAATTCCGCTTTGAGAAAAATATGGCTCGCCACAAAGGTCTTGAATGGCCTAATATTGAAACAAGGCTAGAATCTGCAGAAAAGCTTTGGTCGCTAAGCGAAATGGAAAAGACTGCTGGTGAGCCAGATGTAGTGGATTATGACCATCATACTGCGGAATATATTTTTTATGATTGCTCCTCAGAAAGTCCTGCCGGAAGAAGAAGTCTTTGTTACGACCGTGAAGGGTTAGATTCCCGTAAGGATTTTAAACCCGAAAACAATGTTGTGGACTTGGCTGCTGAAATGGGGATCGAACTTTTAACTGAAGATCAATACAAAGCACTTCAGAAACTTGGAAGGTTTGACACAAAAACTTCAAGTTGGTTGAAAACCCCTACAAGTATTCGCAAACTTGGCGGTGCCATCTTTGCCGATTTCCGCTATGAAAACGTATATGTTTATCACAATGGTGCACAATCTTATTATGCAGCAAGAGGATTCCGAGGTTCTTTGAGAGTCTAAATATGAAGGGCTTTCGGATCAACTAAACGCTAAAACTTTCTCCACAACCACAAGTTCTACTTGCGTTGGGATTGATAAATTGAAAGCCTTTGCCATTCAATCCATCTGAAAAATCAAGAATAGTTCCAGCCAGGTAAAGCACTGATTTTTTGTCCACCACAAGTTTAATGCCTTGGTCCTCAATTAATTTGTCAGTTGGTTGTAGCACTTCGTCAAACTCCAGATCGTACATAAGGCCCGAGCAGCCGCCACCTTTTACGCCTACACGAACATGAAAATCTTCTCCTCTTTTTTCGGTTTGTTTGATTTCCAGTATTTTATCTTTTGCCTTTTCAGAAACTTGAATCATGGTTGGTAGCGTTTTGAATTACAAATATAACATTCTAATTCATTACCATAATAGTGCCAGAATAAAGCGTAGGTTGTTGCTTTTTGAAAAGTTATGAATCTGCTTTTGATTTGAAGTTCAAAATCAGGTTGAAATAATGTTTCACCTTTTTGGAAAATGGCCGCTCAATTTCTAATTCTCATTGAATAAAACCCTCAAATAGAATCGCTTATAGAAAAAATTCCTCCCTTACTATTCCCGTTTGTTGAGCACCCTTCTTATTTGATTGGCCTCTTTTATAAAGCTCGTTACTTTTCCGTATTCCTTGTTTTTGAGAAAAGTGCTGAATTCGTTTAATTTTGAAATATAAATATCTAAAATGGGCAATATGTTTTCTGCATTTTGTTCAAAAATGGGGGTCCACATTTCTGAAGAGCTTTTTGCCAATCGAGCAGTTGAAGCAAATCCACCTGCCGCAAGGTCAAAAATGGTGGAAGTGCTTTTTTCCTTTTCTAAGACAGCCACTGCCAAAGCATATGAAATGACATGAGAAAGATGTGAAACATATCCAACATGTTCATCGTGTGCATTGGCATCCATATATAATAACCTGGATTCCATAGCATTATAAACTTGTTCTACTCTTCGGACAGCCCAATCAAAACTATTTTCCTGATCACAAATTATGGCAACCTTATCTTTGAAAAGACCATAAAATGCAGCCGACGGACCTGAATTTTCCGTACCTGACATTGGGTGGCTGGCAACAAAATTTTTTCTTTTGGGATGGTTTTGAATCGAATTTAGAATTGAGTTTTTAGTAGAACCCACATCCATAACAGCCGATTGATCGCCAATCCTATCAAGAATTTTTGGAAGCAGCTGAAGTGTCGCATCTACTGGTACGGCGATGATGATCAGATCAGCAACTTCAATTGCAGCTTCGAGTTCTATTATTTCATCAACTATGCCTATTTTTTTTGCCTCATTGGCATTGTTCAAAGATTTATCAACACCCAAAATTTTGGTTGAAATTCCTTTTTCTTTTATACTTAGGGCCATCGATCCACCGATTAGGCCAAGTCCGATTACTGATACGATCACGTTTAAAACTAAGTCGGAAAATTAGCCAGGATATTTTGATTTTACGATTTTGATCTTTGATTCACTTATTGCCATTCCTCTATAAACTGCGAAAGAAATTGTAGCATAAAATCATGCCTTGTTTGCGCCAGTTCTCTTCCCGTTTGGGTATTCATTCTGTCTTTCAACAACAAAAGCTTTTCGTAAAAATGGTTAAATGTAGGGGCATTGCTTTTTTTGTAAGCTTCCTTATCCATTCCTGGATTGGGTCGAATTTCAGGGTCATATAGTGCTCTATTCTTAAATCCACCAAAGTGAAAGGCTCTTGCAATGCCAATTGCGCCAATGGCATCCATCCTGTCAGCATCTTGAACCACAGCTAGTTCTGGAGAAAAAAAAGTTTGTTCAAAATTTCCGCCCTTAAAAGAAATGGATTGGATAATCTTTTTGATATGGTCAATTAATAACCCATCCAAATTCAGGGTTTTTAGAAATATTTCTGCCTTTTCTGGCCCTATGGTTTCGTCTCCATCATGAAACTTAGAATCTGCAATGTCATGTAGTAAAGCAGCTAGTTCAACCACGAGGAAATCTACATTTTCTTTTTCAGCTATCTTTTTTGAGAGTTTCCACACTCTTTCAATATGAAACCAGTCGTGGCCGGCTTCCGCATTCTTTAGTTCCGCTTTTACAAATTGAATGGTTGTTGCAATAATTTCGGAGTTTATGAAATTCATTGTTTATGTATTGTAAATCAAAGTGATGTAAATAAAAAAGCCACAACTTTGGTTGTGGCTTCAGTTTCTTTTAGTGGAATATCAATCTAAAATAAGCATTGCATCGCCGTAGCTAAAAAATTTGTATTCCTCCTGTATTGCTTCTTCATAAGCTTTCATGGTGAGATCGAAACCTCCAAAAGCACAAGCCATCATCAATAAAATGGATTGAGGCATGTGGAAATTGGTAATCAGCGCATTTGTGATTTTGAAATCGTATGGTGGAAAAATGAATTTATCGGTCCAACCCGCATTCATTTTCAATCTGTTGATAGAAGAAACGGAAGATTCCAAGGCACGAAGGGTTGTGGTTCCAACGGCACATACTTTTGCTTTTTTGTCTAAACTTTCATTCACAATGTCCACAGTTGATTGTGGAATGTTGAAGTTTTCAGAATCAGTTTTGTGTTTGGTAAGATCCTCTACATCCACCGGACGGAAAGTGCCAAGACCAATATGAAGCGTAAGCGGGGCAACGCCAACACCTTTTAAGGCGAGCCTTTTTACAAGCTGTTTGGTAAAGTGCATACCCGCGGTAGGGGCTGCAACTGCACCTTTGTGCTGTGCGAAAATGGTTTGAAATCGTTCTTTATCAGCCGTTTCTACATCTCTTTTGATGTATCTAGGAAGTGGAGTTTCCCCCAATTGATCAATTAGCTTATAAAAATCTTCTCCAACAGCATCAGTCAAAAAACGGATTGTTCTGCCTCTTGAAGTTGTGTTGTCAATCACTTCAGCTACCAGATCAGAATCTCCAAAATATAGTTTATTTCCAACGCGAATTTTTCTTGCCGGATCTACCAAAACATCCCAAAGTTTGTATTCTCTGTTCAATTCGCGAAGCAAAAAGACTTCGATTTTAGCACCGGTTTTTTCTTTATTGCCGTACATTCTGGCTGGAAAAACTTTTGTGTCATTTACAACCAAAGAATCGCCATCATCAAAATAATTAATAACGTCTTTGAATATTTTGTGCTCAATCAGACCCGTCTTTTTGTGAACCACCATCAATCGAGATTCATCTCTGTTTTCAGAGGGATAAAAAGCGATAAGTTCAGAGGGAAGATTGAAGTTGAATTCGGATAGCTTCATAAAGTATTACGGTACTCGTTTTTTTAAAATGGGTGCAAAAGTAGGCATAAAACATTGGTGCAAATAATATCTTGTTAAAAGAATTGGTATTTTGTACTAAGGTCTTGAAAATAAGCAGTTTGAAATTGGTCTTTTGAGCTCTGTCATTTCATTTCTTTTTTCAGCTTGAATGATGAAATCAATATTTTACTTTTGTGGCTGAGTAAAGATCTCTTCAGAATCATGCAGATTACATATTTCGGACACTCTTGTTTTCTCGTTGACATAGGTGGATATAAAATACTTTTTGATCCATTCATTTCACCCAATCCATTGGCCGAGGCGATTGACATTCAGTCTATTGAGGCGGATTATATTCTGCTGAGTCATGCCCATTTTGATCATAGTTTTGATGTAGAAGCAATTGCCAAAAACACCGAAGCAACCATAATAGCGAATTGGGAAATTCATATTTGGTATCAAAAATTGGGACTGAAAACGCACCCCATGAATATCGGAGGAAAGTGGCCGTTTGAATTTGGGACCGTAAAAATGGTATTGGCTCAGCACTCAAGTTCTTTTCCTGATGGCACTTATGGCGGACAGGCTGCAGGGTTTTTAATAGAAAGTGATGAGTTCACCTTTTATTACAGTGGAGACACAGGCCTTTTCTCAGACATGAAACTCATTGGCGAAATGGACAAGCCGAGTTTTGCTTTTTTCCCTGTTGGAGATAATTTTTCCATGGGCATCAAAGAGTCACTCATTGCAGCAAAATGGACTGGAGTTAAAAAAGTTATTGGTATGCATTTTGATACCTTTCCATATTTGCAGATTGATCACAAGGAGGCACAGGTCATTGCTCATTTCAACGAAATTGAGCTTATTTTGCCAAAAATCGGAGAGTCCTTTGGCATCTAGTTTTCGAGGAGTTAAGCTGAAACTTATTTTATAAATATCTGACATTCAACCGAATAATATGGGAAAAATAATTGGCATTGCCAATCAAAAAGGAGGCGTTGGCAAAACTACCACTGCCATAAATCTTGCAGCAAGTCTGGCAGCATTAGATTGCAAAACACTTTTGGTAGATGCTGACCCACAAGCCAATAGCACATCTGGAATTGGTTTTGATCCAAAGGAGATCGAAAACTCAGTTTATGAGGCAATGGTGGACAATGTGCCAGTTGAAAAAATTATCCTAAAAACTGAAATCGAGTTTCTTGACTTGCTGCCAAGCCATATTGATCTGGTGGGTGCTGAAGTAGAGATGATCAATCTGGAAAAGCGTGAGGAAAGGATGAAAATGGCCTTGGCTCCATTGAAAGCTAATTATGATTATATCATTATTGACTGTTCCCCGTCTTTGGGTTTGATTACTGTAAATGCACTTACGGCTGCAGATTCGGTTATAATCCCCGTTCAGACTGAGTTTTATGCCCTGGAGGGTTTAGGTAAATTGCTAAATACAGTCAAGATCATTCAAACTCGATTGAATAAGAATCTGACCATTGAGGGCATTCTGCTCACCATGTATGACCAGCGGCTCAGGCTCTCCAATCAGGTGGTCGAAGAAGTACGCCAACATTTTTCAAAAATGGTTTTTGATACAATTATTCCTCGAAATATTAAGTTGAGCGAATCTCCAAGCTACGGTGTGCCTGCCATTATGCACGATGCAGATAGCAAAGGATCAATTAGTTATCTCAATTTGGCCAAAGAAATCATTAACAAAAACAAATAGATCAAAAGGTTTTTTTATAAAATTACCAATTCAAAGTTTTATGGGAAGGCCCATTTGAAGGAAGAATTTGAAAAATGCGATGAAAAAGCGAAGTGGATTAGGAAGAGGTTTAGGCGCCTTATTGACTGATAGTGGCAAAGAAGACCAGAGTTTGGATGAATCAAGTCTCGTCCCTTCAAGCAGAAATGCGGGAATTGATCTAATCGAAATTGGGAAGATTGAGACCAATCCTTATCAGCCAAGAACACATTTCGATCAGGAAGCACTGAAAGAACTTGCTGAAAGCATCAGAATTCAAGGCATCATTCAGCCGATTACTTTAAGGCAATTGTCTGAAAATCAGTTCCAATTGATTTCTGGCGAAAGACGTCTCCAGGCCTCTTTATTGGCAGGGCTTTCTCATGTTCCGGCTTACATTAGAAAAGCCAATGACCAGCAAATGCTGGAAATGGCTTTGATAGAAAATATCCAAAGGGAGAATTTAAATGCCCTGGAGATTGCCATTTCATACCAAAGATTGTTGGTAGAGTGCAACCTGAAACAGGAAGAACTGGGAGACCGCGTTGGCAAGAAAAGAGCGACCGTAAACAACTATCTCAGGTTGCTGAAACTGCCACCAGAAATACAAGCAGGTATTCGTGATGGTCTTGTCAGTATGGGCCATGCAAGGGCTTTGGTAAACGTAGAGTTTGTTGAAGACCAGCTATTTATATACAATAAAATAATAAGGGAACAGTGGTCTGTAAGGCAGGTGGAAGAGGCTGTAAGGCGATTGTCCGATGAATTGGTTGACAAAAAGGTTAAGCCAATTGATAGCAAATCGATAGATCCCGGAATATCTCATGTAAAACAAAAACTAGCCGGTTTTTTTGGTACCAAAGTTCAGATCAAATCAACCAAAGACGATCAGGGAGAAATCAGAATTCCATATGTTTCTACTGAAGATCTGAACAGAATTCTGGATTTGATGCGGGTTTCTTTATGAAGATTGGCATGGTTGTTTTTTTGCTATACTTCCTTGCATTTCACGATGCAATTGGGCAATCAGATACACTCAAAATGAGGTTTGATAGTGTCAGCAAAATAAAACTAAATACCAGGAAGTTTAGAGATCCACGAAGGGCGTCCTTGCTTTCTGCAATTTTGCCAGGTGCGGGCCAAATGTATAACCGAAGATACTGGAAGCTGCCAATCGTTTATGGAGGTGCTTTTATGCTTGGGTATTATATCCATTACAACAACGAGCAATATGTGATCAATAGAAATGAATATCTTTTGGTTCAAAGTGGGAGGCCAAATTTAACAGGATACTCTGCTGAACAGTTGGTTAGACTTCGTGAATATTGGAGGCGCAATCGGGATTTTTTGGTCATCATATCTGCACTAACCTATCTGCTCAACATTGCCGATGCCGCTGTCGATGCTCATTTTAGCACCTTCGATGTTAGCGATGACCTTAGTTTGGAATGGAAACCACAGATTTATTTGGCGGGAAATCAACCTGCTTTTGGATTAGGAATTGCATTAAACCTCAAATAATATGAAAGAAAAATTGAAAATATTATTGATCGGATATGGTAAAATGGGAAAAGCAATTGAAGAAGTTGCCAAAGAGAGAGGACATTCCATAGCCGCCATCATAAGTGACAAGCAAATCGATTTAGGCCACATTTGCAAAGCATATGGCGCAAATCTTGCCATTGAATTCACATCTCCAGAAGCTGCCGTTCACAATTTGGAAAGTCTAATAGATGCTGGTATCCCGATTGTCTGTGGTTCAACAGGCTGGTTGGACAGCTGGGATAAGATTTCAGATCGTATAAAGGCAAATAATGGAACGCTGTTTTATGCCTCCAACTATTCATTTGGAATGAATTTGATGTTTCACCTTACTGAAATTGCTGGTCGGGTTGTGAACGATTGGCCTGAATATGAGGTTGATATAGAAGAAATTCATCATTTGGAGAAAAAGGATATGCCAAGCGGAACTGCAATCACCCTTGCGCAAAAATTATTAAAGGAAATCAATCGAAAGAAAGACTGGGTGCTCAACCAAGGTGGACCAAGCACTATTGAGATTTCTTCAATCAGAGAGCCTGATGTACCAGGTACACACACCGTTTCTTTTAGTTCTTCCGTAGATACCATTGACTTGACACATACTGCCCACTCCCGGACAGGTTTTGCGATAGGTGCAATACGGGCAGGAGAGTGGCTGTTGGGAAGAAAGGGTATTTTTTCAATGGAAGATCTTCTTGCAGATCGTTTAAAGTAAAGATGGGTTGGTTTTTCCATAGCTGAAAGGTTATCTACCATTTCAACTCAAAACCATGAATATTGCATCTTCGCAATCGCAAACAGATCTAGCTAGTAAATCATAGAAAATGCTTCAATCCGTTTTGAACTGGCTTAGAGATTTTAAGGCCAGCTATGCTTTTTACAACATGTTTCAGTACTCAAAACTGAAGCACAACATTTCGCATTTCAAGAGGCTAGGCTTGCATAAATTTTATTTTTCATCCATTTCAAGCCTTGATTTTCAAGATGTAAGCGTTGCCGATAAGCCAAAGATTGAGTCGATTCCTGGAGACCTAATTGCAAAAAAGGAATTGTTTGACACCAACGGATTTCTGGTTTTAGAAACGTTTTTTTCTGAGGTTCAAATAGATCGAATCAATACTGAAATCGATAAGATCGTTGAGGGTGGAAAGAAAAAATTTGCCCACCGGCATAAGCTCATGTTTGCAATTGACGAATCCAACTATTTGATGGAGATAGGCAAAGACCCTGAATTGCAGCGCATTCTCAATGCATTATTGGGCGACAGAGCCATCCTTTTCCAAAGTATTAATTTCGATTATGGCAGCGAGCAAGCCACCCATTCTGACAGCATCCACATGACTACCTATCCTCTTGGTGGCCTAATCGCCATTTGGATTGCGCTTGAGGATATTGGAGAAGATCAAGGTCCGCTGCACTATTATCCAGGCAGTCATCAATTGCCATATTACTTAAATCGGGATTATCTCAATGAGGGAACTGACTGGAAATTAGGCGATAAAGGATACAAAGCCTATGAGGAAATGACTGCAGGAAAGATCAAGGACTCAGGTATAGAAAGAGTGAATTTTATGGCTAAAAAAGGTGACGTGCTCATTTGGCATGCCAATTTGTTTCACGGAGGCAGCCTGCAAACCAACAAAACCAAAACACGAAAAAGTATGGTGATGCACTACTTTGCCCAGCATTGCATTTGTTATCACGAAATCACCCAAAGGCCAGCGTTGATAGAACCAAAGAGGTTTGATTGATTTCAATAGAAAACATTTAAAGATTTCAGGGCTTTCAAGGATTGTAAATTCGCAATATCTATAGTCCGAAATTCCATGCAAAAAATTTGCAATCACAAGGCCTAGATAGAAAAAAATATACACCGTGAAAATGCCAGAAGGGCTTTAGCTGAATTGAATTGATGCTTGCGGGCATATTTTAGTTTTGGATTTTTTTGGGATATGGCTTAATGTAAAAATAGATGCCTGTTGTTGTCGGCACGTCCCTGTTTCTATTAACGTCTTGAGTTTCCTTTGGAACATTCAGGATAGTTGAGCGACAAATAAAGAAGAGCGATTCATTCTTTAACCACTTTTCTGATACATTGCTCACCGCCCTTTTCATATCTCAGAAAATACATGCCAGCACCTAGATTGGACAAATCTATTTTTTGTTGAATTTGAGGATTTACTTTTTGATGCATTAGTTCCTGGCCTTGATTGTTTAAGACTTTGATAAAGAGGGTTTCCCCGGAAAAATTTTGAATGAAAAAAGTTTTCGAAAATGGGTTTGGAAAAACGGACACCTGCTGTTTGAATGCCAAAGGTTCTGCAATAGAAGTGATGATTTGATTTGTACTCTTGGCAATCAACCATTTATCCGGATCAAAAGTGATGTTGGCAGGCGAAAATGGGAGCGAGAAAGTAAATGCCTGTCCATTGCTATCGTTTTGGAAAACCAAGATTGTGTCGAATCCAGGAGCGCTGAGACGAATAGGCAATTTCATTTCAAAGAATGAAACGGAACTATGCGAGCTGGTTTGGTTGATGGTCAATTGCATAGTCGTTCCGTCCTTTATCAATTTTAAACGATAGGTAGGGTAGCCCTGACCTGTAAACCAATCCGCCAAAAATCCTTTAAGATTCCGGCCGGAAGCATTTTCGAGATGTTGAATGAAATTCAATGTTGATGCAAAGCCGAAACCTAGTGAAGCATCAGATTGATAGCTCCTTACGCCATGCCAAAAAGCCTGATCGCCAAGCTCCCATCTAAGCATATGTAAAACCAAAGCACCTTTTGTATAGGTAAGCCTGGAGTCGAATATCCTGTTGATGTTGGTGGTGTCGTTTACCCAAACTGAGCCGCCGGCTTGGGCCTTTACTGCATTTTGGCTGCTACTGAGCCAGGATGTTAAACTTGAAATACCGAAACGCTTTTCTGCCAAAGCCGTCATATAGGTAGCCCAGCCTTCATTTAGCCAAACATCTCGCCAACTTTTGCACGTAATAAAATTTCCAAACCACTGATGTGCAAGTTCATGAGCCTGAAGTCCGAATGAAAAATCAGTCATAAAACTCATAGTCTGGTGCTCCATTCCACCTCCCCAACCAAACTGTGCATGTCCATATTTTTCTTTTCTGAAGGGATATGGAGCAACCAATGAATCATAATATTGAAGAATAGGAAGTACTTTTTTTGTCTCGGAAAATGAAGTTGTTTGGGTTTCAGGATACACGAAGTTTACCACAGGAAGAGAATCTCCCGGAGCTTGAGAAGACAAATGTACTTTATGTGTAATTGCGGCATAATTGGTTACTGCTGTGGCTATCAAATAGGTAGCGATTGGATATTTGTGTTTCCAGTGGTATATTTTGCTGAATCCTTCAGTCGATTCATTTACCAACAAACCGTTTCCAGCTGCCCGATATTGAGACGGAGTTGTAATAATAAGATCAATCGAATCTGCTTTGTCATCGAGGTTTTGTTTGCAAGGCCACCAATCTCTTGCCGCATACGGACAGCTCATGGTCCAAATGATGGGCTGGCCAGCGTGCAACTGCCTGTTGAAAGCCCCGAAACCTGAATTATTTGGAATGCCTTTATAGAAAATACTGACCGAATCAAGTGTGTTTCGATTCAGCATTGTTCCGGTTTTAAGCCAGAATAGATTTTGGCCTTGAAAGCCAAAACTACATTTCTGTTTTCTAAATGTCACGGAATCAACTGTTAATCCATTATAGAAGTCAAAAAATAAAATTGAGGCAGTATCGGTTTTTACAACAAAAGTGGTTCGGACTTCCCCTTTTATATACCGCACATTTGGGTCAATCTCCCAAGCACAGCGATAATGTTTTACATCGAAATTAGCGCCGGCAATTGAATTCTGAATTTTTAAAATACTGGTATATGCTTCTCTTTCATTTTCAATAATGTCATTTGGTATTGTTGAAAGCTGAGCGAAACCCAGCGAAAAGTTGAAAATAAGTAGAAACGAGAAGAAGTATTTCATGCTTCAAAAGTGAGAAAGTTTTTCTTCAAAAATTGTTAACGCAGCATTCATTTGGAGGTAAAGCAGCGATTTCTTGATTTTAAGGCATAAAAAAAGCCGACTCGTTTGAATCGGCTTTTTTTTAAGAGCTTTTGAAAATCTAGTAGTTTCTTCCAGCTTGTATCATAGCACATCGGAATCCGATGGTTGAGCTACTGGAATCTTGTGCCCAGAATCTTCTATTTCCTGGAGAGCACCAGTAAGCTGCATCAGCCCATGAGCCACCTTTGTAAACCCGAGGTTGTTTGTTTTTCTTGCTGATTTCCATACTGGAAGGATTTTCATTGCCGTTTGCAAAGTTTCCAACCAATGAGTTTTCTTTGTCATAAGATTTCGTTGGATCTTTATAATCATTTCTTCTTAATGGATTCAGGTCTTCAACATCTTGAAAAGAGAGTGAACGATAAACATCCATAACCCATTCGTTTACGTTTCCAGCCATGTTGTAAAGATTGTAATCGTTTGGAGGATACGCATATACCTGATCGGTGATCATTGCGCCATCATTCAACTTTCCAGCAATTCCAGCGTAGTCACCTCTTCCCCGTTTGAAGTTACACAAGAACTGACCCATTTGGCGTCCATAAGGATTTCTTAATGAGTGACCGTCCCAAGGATAAAGTCGTCTGTTGGTTTGGTTTTCGTCGCCATACTGAACTCCAATCAAAGCTGCTGCGGCATATTCCCACTCAGCTTCGGTTGGAAGTCTGTAATCTGGAACCACAACCCCTGACTCTAAAGGAATTCGACCATTTGCACCAGTTTGAGAAATTTCAATATCTGCATCCTGAGCGAGTTTATAGTTTACAACATTGCTCCTCCATTTGCAATAGTCTGTTGCCTGATCCCAGGAAACACCTACAACTGGATAATACCTAAAGCCTGGATATCTCAAATAATGGTCTCTGTATGGATCGTTAAAAGATAATTCTTTCACCCAAACGGCTGTATCAGGCATGGCTTGTGCATACAGATCAGGATTATGGCCAGAATCTTGTCGTAAGAAATGCATATATTCCAACCAGTGGATATTTGCTATTTCTGTTTCGTCCATAAAAAAGGACATAATTGTAACCGTTCTTTCCACGTTGTCACGAGCAAACATGACATCTTCTTCGCCAGAACCGAGTACCGTGCGCCCACCTTCTATATAGATCATATTGGGTGCGGGAGGTTGACCTTTGAAGTCTTTGACGATAAATCCTTCATCGCCGTCATCTCTGCCATAAGCTAAGCCAGTGGCAGTACTTTTGTCCCCTGGATTGATACTGGTAGGTTTGCCTTGTTGACAGGATACCAAAATGGATCCTATCCCCAGCGCAACCGCCAAATTGACCAATGAAATTTTCATATTATTCATAACCTGATTACCTGAATTCAATGTTGCTATTTGAAAGTGCTAAGGTAAGACAATGCTTAGTTTTTAGAATTGGAAAAAAAACAAAGAACTCTGCTTATGTAAGGCTATCGGCTAAAAGAGAAACTTTATTGTGGAGCACTTCTACAACACCAGCACTTATTGAGAAGTTTAACTCCTCAGTTTTTGTTTTGATTTTCACAATTCCTGCCTTCAATGCACCTACCAACGGTGCATGGTTCTCTAATATTTCAAATTGACCAGAAATTCCTGGTAAAACAACAGAAAAGGCTTCCCCTGTGAAAGCCTTTTTGTCAGGAGTAATCAAATCTACCTGCATTTTAATATATTGAAATTTGTTAATTATTGTGCCTCTGCAATCAATTTATCTCCCTTAGCAATTGCATCTTCTATACTTCCTACCAGATTGAAAGCAGCCTCAGGAAGGTGATCTAATTGTCCATCCATAATCATGTTGAAACCTTTGATGGTATCTTTGATGTCAACAAGTACGCCTTTCAGGCCTGTAAACTGTTCTGCAACGTGGAAGGGCTGGGAAAGGAATCTTTGAACCCTCCTTGCTCTGGTAACCACTTGTTTATCTTCTTCTGAAAGTTCATCCATACCAAGAATGGCTATGATATCCTGAAGCTCTTTGTATCGTTGAAGGATCATTTTTACCCTTTGTGCACAACCATAATGCTCTGCGCCCAAAGTGGCTTCATTTAAAATTCGGGAAGTAGAATCCAAAGGATCTACAGCTGGATAAATTCCAAGTTCAGCAATCTTTCTGCTCAATACTGTGGTAGCATCCAAGTGAGCAAAAGTTGTTGCCGGAGCAGGATCGGTAAGATCATCTGCAGGAACATAAACGGCTTGAACAGATGTAATAGATCCCCGTTTAGTGGAAGTAATTCGCTCTTGCATCGCACCCATTTCGCTTGCAAGGGTTGGTTGGTAGCCTACGGCAGAAGGCATACGACCCAAAAGGGCTGAAACCTCTGAACCTGCTTGCGTAAATCTGAAAATATTGTCGATAAAGAAAAGTATATCTTTTCCTTGTCCTGTTCCATCGCCATCTCTGAAATATTCAGCAACCGTAAGACCGGAAAGCGCAACTCGAGCTCTAGCTCCTGGAGGTTCATTCATTTGGCCAAAAACCAAGGTGGCTTGTGATTTGGCAAGTTCAGCCTGATCTACTTTCGATAAATCCCATCCACCTTCTTCCATACTATGTTTGAATTCATCTCCGTATTTAATTACGTTTGATTCAATCATTTCCCGAAGCAAGTCATTTCCTTCACGTGTTCTTTCTCCAACACCAGCAAATACTGAAAGGCCAGCGTATGCTTTTGCGATGTTGTTGATCAATTCCATAATCAAGACAGTTTTGCCAACACCAGCGCCTCCGAACAAACCAATTTTTCCGCCTTTTACATAAGGTTCAAGGAGATCAATTACTTTAATTCCTGTAAAAAGAACCTCTGAAGAAGTTGAAAGATCTTCAAATCTTGGTGCTGATCTGTGAATTGGCAGTCTCGTTTTGCCAGATGGAGCGGGTATGCCATCTATTGCCTCACCAACCACATTGAACAATCTTCCTTTGATGTCATCTCCGGTGGGCATAGAAATAGGCGTTCCTAAATCCAAAACCTCCATTCCTCGGAGAAGACCCTCGGTAGAATCTAGGGCTATGGTTCGGACTCTGTTTTCACCCAAATGCTGTTGGCACTCTAAAACGATCATTTGACCATTTTCTTTGGTGATTTGTAATGCATCAAGAATTTTTGGCAATTTGGCATTTTCAGAATCGAAAGCCACATCCACAACTGGGCCAATTACCTGTGTTATTTTTCCTTTGTTTGAAGACATAAATGAAGAAGTAGAATTTTCTCTAAATCGGACCGCAAAAGTAGGAGTCTATTTTAATAAATAAAAGGAAAGATGAAATAGAATTTTTTGCTTAGAAATCAGGTCCTTAAATAGGTAGAAAGCCCTGTTTTGGAAATATCAAACCAAGTTTAACATCAAAATTTCAAAATTATTTGCTCAGATTATAGCTTCAATTCATTTTTCTTGTAATTTCGCGGTCCCAAAAAGGGAAGGATGCAATGAAAAGGACATACCAGCCGAGCAGGCGTAAAAGAACAAACAAGCACGGGTTCAGACACAGAATGGCCACTGCAAATGGAAGAGCTGTTATTACTCGCCGACGTGCTCGTGGAAGAAAAAAATTGACTGTTTCTGACGAGAGAAGAGGGAAATAATTTCCACTTTCATTAAAACATCAAAGCCATCATGTTCGATGGCTTTTTTTTTGCGTAGATTCGAAATAAGACTAAATGCCTTTCTTTTCAGGTTATAAATTTTCTACATAATGAAGATATCACTATTTGATAAAAAGCTGCTTTGCATTTTTTCGTTCATTTCAATTTCGTTCCATTCTGTTGATGCTCAGGTTTATGTGCGGACTGCAGGCATCAGAATGGATGCAAATTCAATTGGTCTTTCGATGGTTCAGCGTGTTTTTAAACCTGTTACGATTGAAGGAATTATAGATTTCAGACAACGAGATTTTGGGCTGGCAATTGTTCCCAGGGTGCATAGCAAAGTTATTGGACGGAGGCTAAATGCTTTTATTGGATTGGGTGCCCAAACTGGTTTTGTAAAAATTGACAGCCAGAAATTGCAAGGTTATTGGGGAATAGGCGGGATGATTGGATTGGAATACAAATTCAATCTGCTTCCAATTCATATTTCTTATGATTTCAGGCCGCTTTTGCAACTCGAAGGACATCCCGATTTGTTTGGTTTTCAGTCTTCTTTTGCCATTCGGATTGTAAAGAAATCTGAGCGAAAGGCTTGGAAAGAGAAGCTTAAAAAATGGCGTGAAGACGCAAAAGACTGGTTTGAAGAGGATTAGAGACTTAGGGTGCGATTCTGTTCTCTTTTGCTAAAAATTCTACCAATCTTCTTTTTGCAACCGGCAACAGACTTTCTTCCCAAGGCATATAAACATCAGATTCAATCAAATATGTAGCTGGTAATGTTGTAGCAGTTGAAGATCGAATCAAATCGGTTTTTATTGCTTCGAAAGTATTGGTGTAGCTCAATCTGATATTGCTTAAATGGCTCACATGCAAAGCTCTATAAAAGCCGTCGGGCAATTGAACTTTCGCCAGGGTATATTGGTAAACTTCCGCTTCCTTTTTTGGAGGAGCGAACAAAAAGAAATAGCCATGGTCGTTCTGAATGGAGCTTATGCCAATTTCAGAAATGCTTAGATTTTTTTCAACCAGCTCAACCAATTCCTTGCCCTCTTCGAGATGATTTTTCATCATAGGAATGGAATATTCAATGATTTCATCCATCACCTGAAAAAAATCATTGTCACTTACTTTTTCTACATACTCAAGCTTCATACTTTCCCAATCGGCTGAATTTAAGGCCTTTGGAAATTGACTTTTCATTTGCTCTCTTCCTGTTTTTACAGAAAGTATATTTTGATAATGCTTGAAAAGGTCAGAAAAGCCCGGATATATTTTGCGCTCATTAAACTCCTTTTTTACCTCAGATAGATAAGCCAACAATAAATAAGTTTTGTATTCTACATCTATCAGACCTTCTGTAATCCAATCTTTGCTTAGTGATTTCATATAAATAAAGTTAATGTTCCAGATTAGAGTTTTTGCAAAATTATATTTGTTTTCTGAATCGAATTAACCAAAGATAAATAATATCTCCATCAAATTTGCCAAACAAAACCTGCATTGTAATATTTCATATTTTAGTTTCAATAATGAACAATATTTTCACTCAATGTTTTTCTTCTGAGTATTCATTGTCTTTTTGAGCCTGATTGACTAAAATGAGATGAAATATCTTGCTATAACAGATTGATTGTAATACTATTAAGTCAATAAATGGTATTTATTGAGCTTCCAGAAAATAATGTTTAGAAAACCAAATCCTTAGCAGAGATGCGACTACAAATCGTTACAAATCAATTTTAGATTCTTTGCATAGTTTTCCCAGGTAAATTGAAGCGCAGCTTTTCTGGCATTTTGCCGCATGTTCAGGTATTGGGTGTCATTTAGATTTCTAAGAGAAAGTATAGCTTCTGCAATGGCGTTTGGGTTGCGGATGGGTACAAGCCAGCCGTTTTTCTCAGATTCGATCACCTCTGGTCCCATGCTGTGTGCGGTGGTTATTACAGGCAAGCCAGCCGCCATAGCCTCCACAATTACAAGTCCAAAGCCTTCAAAAATTGTTGGCAAAACAAGGGCATCAAAATCCTGATAAAGGCGAAACATTTCATATTGAGAGACTGGCTTGTGGTAGTGAAACCATTCCTCGTTTTTCCAAAGCGCAGTACCTGAACCTTGTATTCCTCCAACAATATGTAGCTCAATATCAGGTGTTTTCCCGATTGCCTTCATGGCTTCGATTAAATAGGAAATGCCTTTTCGTTGTGTGGCAGTTCCAGCAAAAAGAAGCCGCAGCGGTCTGTTTGAAATGCCTTTCTCTGGCAATACATATGGAATTTTTTCTGCTTCAAATCCAAGCGGAAGCACCCTGATTTTATCTTCCGGAATGCCCGATTCTGTAAGTGTCCATTTTGTAAAACCTGAAGCTGCTATGACCACATCGGCCAATTGAGGTTCTTCTTCCAACCTTTTTTCATAGGTAGGTGGAAAATATAAATTGTCTATGCTGTCCGCCCATTCTGGTTGAAGTCTTGCTTCTTTTGCCAATATTTTTTTTGCCTGGATCACATGGGCTGTCGCCAATTCGCAAATCGCAGTTTTGCCACTTGCCTTTGCTGCTACGAGAGAATCATGACACGAACCTTGAAATCCCCAAAAGTGGCTGCTTTCAATTCCAGACAGCTTTTTGGCCATCATCTTATCAAAATCTGAATCTCGCTGATAGACTTGATTTTGAACCGCCATCGACTTGCCTTGAAGCTTCCTCATAATGGCCTCTTTGAGCTCAAATTTCCAATGGCTATGGACAAAAGGCGCAGATAACCCATCTTTGAATCTCCTGGTAAAGAACTGATTGCCAGATTGAATTACTAATTTTTGAAGCCATTCTTGTTCTACATAGGAACTGGTGTAGAACCCTTGTAGTTTGTCCAGCATTTTGAGGGCATAAGCCAGATGGTATGAATGCTGTTTGCCAGCATGCGAAACGGTAAACTTTTGTGATTCCAATCCTAATTCAGAATTTTCGGCCAATTTAGCGGCAAATTAGCCACTTGGCTTGAAACGTTTTTTTTCTCTTCCAAAAAATCTGCCCAATCTGGGTGCTTCGCTCACTTCAGTTGGATTTCGAGCCGCTTTTGCTTTGGCTGTTAGCAAGTGGATTGCTGTAGGTTTTGGCCCTGCTGGGACTGCACTCTTTGGCCAGCTTATGAATTTGTATTCCAGCTTTTCATGCATTCCGATCGATGGACTTTCTCGTGCTATGGTCAAGGATGGTGCTCGATTTGCCCAAGCTGGCAAAGAGGAACAGGCTGCTGAAGTTGTTGCGGGTAGTTATGGTTTGCTGGTTCTTATTTTTGGTTTGCAATGGGTCATTGCGTTGTTCATTGCGCTCTTTACCAATTGGTTTGCGCCATTCCAAAGTGATGGATTTTTACCTTGGTTTCTTCTTGGTTTTGGTTTGCTGTCAAGTGTTTATTTTGGGTCCAATGTATTTCTCATCTGGAAAAAAACGAAGATTCAGTCTTTTCTGGCGGCAGGTTTATCTTTTGGTGGATTGCTGGGTTACGGAATTGCCTTTTTTTATGGAACAGCTTTTCAGGGTTGTCTTTTGGCCTATGTGTTGGGCCAGGTAACTATTGCGTTAATTTCTATCTTATATTTTAGCAAAGCGCTTCCACAAATCTGGCAAGTTCCAAAATGGAAAATGCCTGTCGTACGAAATCTGTTAAGGTTCACTTTTGGTTTGTCGCTCACATTCCTCATCAACCAGATTAGTAACTATGCATTTGTTCATTGGGCTTTGGATGCTATGGGCACGCAAAAAGTTGGACTTTGGATGGCCATGAATCGCCTTGCTGACGTTTTTTGTATTCCCATTTTGGCCATAGCGAATGCCATTTTGCTGCCTTTGCTTTCAAGCCATGCCGATAAGCCAGGCGAACTGCACCAAATAATTAGTCCAACATTTAAGCTTAGTCTTTTTGGTTTGGGTATTGGGCTTGCTGCACTATTTTGGCTTTATCCATATATTTTGCCAATCTTATATTCGGCTGAATTTGTGGCAGATACAAGCTGGATAGGCTGGCAAGTTGGAGGAGATTTCTTCAAAAGCAGCACCTATGTTTTTGCAGTTTTGGTCTTAGCAATGGGCCATATCCGATTTTATTTCTGGCTAGAAACCGGATCTACGTTGTTGGTTTTTGCGCTTTCCTGGGCTTTTTATGGAAAATTAGGCTACATCGGATTGTTCATAGCGCACTTTATCCGATTTCTACTCTACTGGATAATTTTGGTTTGGAGGTATAGAAAGATCCTTATTTAGAATTTTCAGACTTTTAATGAGGCTGGTTCCTAACTTTTGGAATATCTAAGCTACTTGAACCATGGCTGGAATTTGCAAAATAAATCGTACGCCATGCTGAATTCCATCGCTTTCTGCTGAGATGCTTCCACCATGAAGTTCGGCAAGCATTTTAACTATTGCCAAGCCCAATCCTGTAGAAGTTTCGCCACCAGTTGGTTTGGCCGAAAGCCTGGAAAACTTGTGAAAAATCTTTAATTTATCTTCCTCGCTCAGGCCTATTCCCGGGTTGTAAATTGAAAACACAACTTCACCTTTTTCCTCCCAGACTTTAATTTTTATTTCGGCATTTTTTGGGGCGTATTTTATTGCGTTATTGATCAAATTGTCAAGTACTTCTACCATTCTTGTCCGATCGATAAGCACATAAGGCTCATTTTCAATTTCAATCACAATTTCCTGATGCTTTTTATTGGCTGCAATCCTGTTTGCATTTACAACCTGATCAATCACTTCTCCAAAGCGTTGAGGCATCACTTTAAGCTGAATTTTGCCATTTTCGAGATAACCGCTTTTTAAAATATCATCCAAAATGGTCATCATTCTTTTTGAAGAATCTTTGATCAGATCACAAATTTCATCCAGCTGTTCAGAGTTATGGATTTGCTTTTTGATATGGTCTGTAATGCCCATTATGCCACTCAATGGATTTTTCAAATCATGGGCAGCCAAATGGATTATTTCATTTTGGAGTCTGTTTGAACGCTTAATTTGGATTCTAAGTTCCAACTCATCCATCACCATGTCGGCCATGGTTTTAAGCGTTGCCATTAGATGTGGGTCTTCCAGTCTCTGTTGTTTGTCGAATAAACATAGCCAACCAACAACAACACCTTCCTCATTCTGAAGGGGTTGACAACTAAAAAAGTGAAAATCCCGAATGGGTTTCCAAAGCTCGGATTGTTGAATAAAAGCCTGATTGGAAAAATTAAACCAAAGCTCCGGTTCAACCTCTTTTAAAAGATGGGCCAGATCGAAAAGCTTTTCAACCACTTCATTTTCAAGAACTTGGTTGGATTTAATTTTAAAATTCTGAAAATCAGCCAGAATAAGCATAGAGACTGTTGTCTTAAAAGCAGCCTGCGCAAGATTTGTCGCCCGTTCCATGCAAAGCTGAGAATCAGGACCTTGCATTTCATATCTGTCCATCGTTTTTGAAATCAATTTATCAAACCAATGGAATTGAAATAGCTTATTGGACATACTTTCAGTTTTGTTTATTCTTCTTGCATAAGTCCGGTGCACTTGGTGTACCAGCTTTTGCAAAAGTGGAAATTTGTTTTTTAAAGATGCCTCAATAAGCTGCTGTCTCCTTACATGTGTGTATATACAGGGATGGAAGAATCAAAAAACAAAACCTTCCAAATTCGAGCCATTGAAAACCAGGCTGGATTATCTCTCATTTTTCGTTTTGAAAACAAGATAACATATTCCACATTTGCCCTGTTCTAATACGATTGAAATTTTTTATTCCGCTTCAATGTCCAGTGGCCCACTATATCTTTCCAAAGAAAAACTAGATCATTTTATTGCAGAAGCATTAGCCGAGGATATTGGTTCTGGTGATTTTAGCAGTTTAAGTGTGGTGCCAAAAGAGGCTTACAGCAAAGCTATTCTTAAAATTAAAGACGATGGAATAATTGCGGGGCTTCAGTTGGCAGAAATGATTTTTGAGAGATTTGACCCTGGATTGCGCATTCGGTTTTTTAAAAAGGATGGAGAAAAAGTAAAGTTTGGCGAAGTTGCTTTTGAAGTTTCTGGCAAGGCTCAATCTATATTAAGTTCAGAGCGTTTGGTGCTCAATTGCATGCAAAGAATGAGCGGAGTAGCCACGAGGACCAATCGTCTTCAACAAATCATTTCGCACACAAAAGCAAAATTATTGGACACCAGAAAGACGAGCCCTAACAGCAGAATTATAGAAAAATGGGCTGTTCGAATTGGTGGAGGGCAAAACCATAGGTATGCACTTTACGACATGATCATGTTGAAAGACAACCATGTAGATTTTGCAGGAGGAATCAAAAATGCACTTGAAGCAACAAAGGAATACCTGAGAATCAACAACCTGGATCTTAAAATTGAGATTGAAACCCGAAACATAGATGAACTCAAACAGGTTTTAGATTCTGGTCTGGCAGATTCAATCATGGTTGATAATTTTAGTCTGGAAAATACCAGATTGGCTGTCGAGCTTGTGGCGGGTACCGTTCCTTTAGAAGCGAGTGGAAATGTGACTGAAAGCACAATAAAAGCCATCGCCGAAACTGGAGTTGATTATATTTCAGTAGGTGCCTTAACGCATTCTTACCGATGTTTAGATTTAAGTCTTAAAGCGGTAGTTTAGTATGAAAGCATTGATTTTCAGAGCTCTAGGCAAGTTTATCATTTGGCTTTTTGGCTGGAAGGTTGACCAACACCTCAAGTCTGATTTCCGGAGATGTGTGGTGGTAGCGGCTCCTCATACCAGCAATTGGGATTTTGTGATTGCCAGAGCAGCATTTGAAGTTATGGAAATTCCGGTCCGATTTACGATTAAAAAAGAGTGGACTACTGGCCCTATTGGTTGGTTATTGATTGCATTGGGTGCCATTGGGATTGATAGAAAGCAGAAAGACAGCCAGTTGCAACCAATTTCCTATGTAGAAGCGATGGTAAATCTGTTTCACAACAACGAAGAACTTGCAGTTTTGGTTACGCCTGAAGGGTCAAGAAAGAGGGTAGAGCACTGGAAAACAGGGTTTTATCACATTGCCAAACAAGCAAACGTTCCCATCGCTTTTGGTTACATGGATTATAAAACCAAAGTTGCTGGAATTGGAAAAGTGATTTGGCCAAGCGAAGATATGGAAGCCGATATGAAGGAGGTAATGCGATTTTATAAGGGCATTCATCCGAAGTTTCCAGAACTGTTTTCAATTGATACCCGATATTGAAGATACATTTTTGAAATTATTTAAGAAGACATCTGCTTGGTGCAGAGCATATTTCAAAAGAAAAAGAGGTAGATGCCTTTGTCAAATAGAATATTATTGATTGTTCTGGCAAGTCTGAACCCGATTGTGAAGTTGGTTTTGGTTGGTAAATGATTATTTCCCAAAAGAGAACCTTAATCCAAAATTCCAGCCTGAAACACCATAGGGAGAATCCTTAAGTGCTGGATACCAATTGTAAATTACCTCTGGGGCCAGGATAAAATCTGAATTGATTGAGAAATCATATCCCAGTCCTAAACCCAATCCAAAAGCTGAGGCATTCCCCTCTTTTGCTTTTAGAAACGACATTCCAGGCCTGATATGAATAAGTAAATGATGTTTTTCCAAATCGTCGAGCTGAATGATGATGCCAGTATTTGCAGAAATCCGATGAATGCTTCCTCCCTCTAATGAATCTGTTTTTGGAACTGTATTGAATTGATAGCCAAGTCCATAAAAAAGAGTTTGTTCCCAAAGAAATTCCAATGAGGCACCGAATGAAACTCCAAAATTTGTGGTCCCGTTCGTAAAACTATTCCTTTGAAGTCCCAGATTGATTGCCGCCTTGTATTGCTCCGGATAGACCAATGGCCAGTGAATTGTTTTTAAATCTTGCCTGCTGGAATCAACTTTTAATGACTTTGTTTTGCCTTGAATGGAAAACAGATTTTCTCCCAAAATTGGCGTAGTTTCTTTTGCATGTGAGGTCAAGGCAAAGAGCCCAATCAACAAGATGATTGGGCTCTTTCGCAATAAATTCTGGATGCCTTGTTTTTGCATTTTTAGGTTTAGCCCGGTCGTTTGGCCAAGATCGGAATGTCTGTCAATGTATTGATTTTAACAGGTTTTTTTCCTTCAATGCTTTGTATAGCTGCTATTCCAACCAAAATTGACATTGCCCCATCTCTTGTGCTGGCATTGTGTCGAAGTGGGTCTGGTTTTTTTTCTGCTGCAAATAATGAATCATGCAGTTTTTCATCTCCCCCGCCATGGCCTCCTTTTTTCTTTTCCACCTTGATGGTTTCATATTTTCCAAAATTGTCCATCACCGTGATTTTGTCAAAGTCCATTGGCTCTTTTGCGTTCGATTGATCCATTTCTTTGGCATGCAAAGTGGCCTGGTCTATTTCTGTAATTTCCCATGGAATGCCTTCGGAAGCATCCAGCCTGCCCTTGGTTCCGTTGAAAGAAATTCGCCAACCTTCATATGGTGAGTAGGTTGTGAGGCTGTAGTTTAGCGGAACACCATTGGCATATTTTACCTGAACACTCATTTTGTCATAAATATTAATATCTTCTTTGAACACACATCCGTCTCTGAGATATCCGTCATGTTGCTCATTGGCGACATACAATTTCATTTTCTCCTCATCTTTTGTGATGTCGAAATGGAATTGGCAATTGGCTTTATGGGGACACGGGCGGCAGTTCGTATGTCGGAAAGGACCATTTTTTCCGTAAAAATCCAAAGCGCCATATGCAAAAACTTCTTCCGGATCAGAGTCCAGCCACCAGTTTACGAGGTCGAAGTGGTGTGTAGATTTATGAACCAACAAGGTGCCTCCTTTTTCTTTCAAACGGTGCCATCTTCGGAAGTAATCTGCGCCATGGTAGGTGTTCAGATACCAATGAAAATCGATTGAGGTAATTTTTCCTATCCTTCCAGATTCCAACACTTCTTTGATGCCAGTCATAAAAGATCCAAAGCGATAATTGAGGCCAATTCTTACCTTTTTGCCGGTTCTTTTTTCGGCGTCCATTATGAGCTTGCACTTGTCTTCATCGGTGGTCATTGGTTTTTCGGTGATCACATCGGCTCCAAATTCCAAGGCTTTGATGATGAATTCATGATGCGTGGAATCAACGGTTGTAACTATAACCACCTCTGGTTTAGTGGTTTTCAGCATTTGGTCAAAGTTGGTGAAAGTCGGGCAACTCAGTTTTGCGCTTTCGGCTGCATATTTTGCCCGGCCAGGATTGATGTCGCAAAGGCCCACATATTCCACCAGATTTCCATAATTTTTGAGGACAGGTTTGATCCAAAAGCCCAATCCACGATGGCCTGTGCCTACAACTGCAAGACGCTTTTTAGCCATTGGATTGCCAAATGAATCTAAAACTGTACCTGTAGCTAGAACAGAGCCCAAAGTTGCCAATGAACTTTGCTGGATAAAATCTCTTCTTTTCATTTTGTTTGATCGTTGGTTTTGTGGCGGAAACCGCTCTAATAAGAATGTGCCAAACTACAAGACTTTTTAGGAATCTTTGGAAAGTAAGTTTGTTGCTTCCTTGTCTTATTTTGTTAATCTGTTAATAATGATTTATTTAGGTTTTAAATTTGGGCAATTTAACTACTTTTTTGGATGAATATGGTATGCTTTGGTTGGTCAATTGCAGCCCCAATCGAAGTGGAAATCCTTTTTTTATGATTTGGCTTTTGCAAAGCATAAAAAAAGATTGAAGCGAAGAGTGGGAATTGTCTGCCCAAAAATTAAACTCATTTTTGCGTTTCTCTAAGTTTGTTCTTCTTTTGAAACTCCTTAGAAGGATTACCAAATCGATAACATGAAAATTAAATTTTGCCAGAATTATGCAACTTGTCTTTTGCTGATTTTGTGCATGGCTAACCCTGGCAATGCGCAAACCAAAAAACAAACTCAATTGGAGCCGATCCGTTTCAACGTTGATCAGATTTTCAAGTTTGCGCTGAAACAATATACCAAAGCCACTACCAATCAGACAGATACCACAAAGGCAATCAGAAGTTGCGACTCCACAGGAAAATGGACAAGCATCAACAAAACGGATTGGATGTCTGGTTTTTTTCCTGGCATTCTCTGGTATATTTATGAAAATACTGGTGATAAAAATATAGGTGAGCAAGCCCGAAAATGGACGCAAAGCATTGAAAAACAGAAGTTTCAGATTCATCACCATGACATTGGGTTTATGATGTTTTGCAGTTTCGGAAATGCCCTTCGACTGAAGCCAGATCCTCGGGATATTCCGGTTTTGATGCAATCTGCCAACTCGGCGATTACCCGTTACAACCCGAAAGTGGGCACGATTAAGTCCTGGAATTTTAAGCCTAACGACCACCCAACCATCATCGACAATATGATGAATCTGGAATTGCTGACTTGGGCCAGTCGGCAATCTAAAGACCCGATTTACAAGGATATAGCCATCAAACATGCTGAGACCTCAATCAAGCATCACTTTCGTCCTGACTTTAGCAGCTACCATGTAGTTTTGTATGATTCCACCACAGGGGAAGTTATAAAACGGCATACTGCTCAGGGCTTTAGCGATGATTCCCGCTGGGCAAGGGGCCAATCCTGGGGTTTGTATGGCTACGTAATGATGTATCGGGAAACTGGCAAAAAGGAGTTTTTAGAACAGGGTAAAAAGATTTCTGACCTGTTTATCAAGCTCTTGCCTGCTGATACGGTTCCGTATTGGGATTTTGATGCGCCGGACCAACCGAATGCAGTAAAAGATGCATCTGCTGCTGCTGTGGCCGCTTCCGGCCTTTTGGAATTAAGTCTTTTGGTGAAAAGTCCTATGGAAAAACGAAAATACTACAACGCAGGTGTGAAACTTTTGAATGCGCTTTCAACCTCTAAGTATTTGGCTGATAAGGATAACTATGAATGCGTTTTGCTTCATAGTGCCTATCATGTTCCTAAGAATTATGAAGTAGATGTCAATATTTCCTATGCGGACTACTATTATTTAGAGGCACTTTCCAGATTGAAGAAAATCCAAAAAGGGGCAAAAAAAGTAGCTTGGTTTTAAGAGATCTGGACCCTATTTAGATTTCCTGATTTCTAATTATTCCTGCTATTCCGGAATTAAATTCCAAATTAGCAGGAATAATTCTGATTTATTCCTGTAAAAATGGAATATATTTCTAATTTTGCAGGAATAGTTTAAAGAATGGAATTCCTAAGAAGTAGTATTCACCATGCAATGGACCGGCTGAAGCACCAGCCAGCATTGGCACTATTGGGCTCAAGGCAGGTGGGGAAAACAACGCTGTCCATGCAATTACAACAGGCAGTGGGTAAAGATTCCGTTTATCTGGATTTGGAGTCACCCGCAGACCTGGCAAAGCTTTCTGACCCGGAAGATTACTTTTTAAACCGGCAGGATAAACTCATTATTTTAGATGAAGTTCAGCGGAAGCCTGAACTATTTCCAATTTTGCGCTCGGTGATAGATAGAAACAGGGCAGCAAAAGGACGCTTTTTGCTTTTGGGCTCTGCTTCTCCAGAATTGTTGGCGAAAAGTTCAGAAACTTTGGCAGGGCGAATTGCTTATTTGGAACTCAATCCGCTGCTTTATTCTGAAGTTTCAGCTTCTATAGATTTTCAAAAACTTTGGTTGAGAGGAGGTTATCCTGATATGCTTTTGGCTGAAAATGATGTGATTAGCTTCAAGAACAGGCTCGATTTTATCCAAACCTATCTGGAAAGAGAGCTCCCACTTTTGGGCTTGAGGGCTTCGCCAGTTTTGTTGCGTAATCTCCTTAAAATGTTGGCCCAGGTCCATGGGCAAATTCTCAATTATTCTGATATTTCCCGAAGCTTGGGCGTGGACTTGAATACGTTGAAACGATATCTCGATTTTTTTGAATATTCATTTATTATCAGGCGTTTACAGCCATTTTTTATTAACATTTCTAAGCGATTGGTCAAATCACCAAAATTTTATTTTCGGGATTCTGGCATTCTGCACGGCCTTTCAGGAATAGGAAATATGGAAGAATTGGAAAGCTATCTTTTTAAAGGAAATTCCTGGGAAGGATTTGTGATTCAGAATGTTATCGGAAATCTGAAGCCAGAGATCAGTCCATATTTTTATAGAACTCAGGATGGCAGCGAATTAGATTTAGTATTGGTGAAAGGAAACGTGCCTGTTTTAGGAATTGAAATCAAATACTCAAATGCACCTTCTCCTTCGAAAGGAAATACAGTTGCTGCTCAGGATCTTGGGGACATACCAGTGTTGCTGGTAACACCTTCAGTAGATGAAGATTATTCTCTTGTAAGAAAAAAAACAGTGACAAGTTTTGCTAGGTTGGGTCTTCATTTGGAGCTTGCCGGTATGGTGATTTAGCCTTGGTGTTCCTTCGGCTGGGCTACCAAATTTTGTGGTTTGATACCACTACTTTCAAATCTATCTTTATCCTATAGAAAAGGTAGAGAATTGACAATTTTTATTCCGTTATTCGCATTTTATTATCAGTTACCAATATTTGTTCCATTGATATATCAGTTGTTTTTGGGGCAGAAACGATTCTTTATAAAGTGAAAAAAAACGAATTCATACTTTGTAATTGTCTTATTCTCAATAAGAAACTATTGCCTTTTTTTATTAGGGCAAGGAAAGATTCGTCTTCATATTTTTGTTTTTCAAACCTGAATTTTCGTAGATAATAGGTGATGGAAAAGGGCATCATCATACGCACTGCCACAGTGCAGGATATTCAATTTGCAGAAACCATTGTTCTGGAGATGGCCGAAAGCGCCAAAGCTAGAGGTACTGGGATTGCAAAGCGAAGTCCGGAATACATCGCCAAAAAGATGGAGGAAGGCAAGTCTGTTATCGCATTTACCAAAGACGGAAAGTGGATAGGCTTCTGCTATATAGAAACCTGGAGTCACGGAAAATTTGTGGCCAACAGCGGCCTGATTGTGCACCACGATTATAGGGGCGGAGGTGTTGCAAAAGCAATAAAGAAGGAAATTTTCAAACTTAGTCAGGTCACCTATCCAGAGTCGAAAATCTTTGGCTTGACTACCGGCTTAGCTGTTATGAAAATCAATTCAGAACTTGGTTATGAGCCTGTGACATACAGTGAGTTAACGCAAGACGAAGAGTTTTGGTCTGGCTGTAAAAGTTGCGTCAACTATGATATTTTAATGAGCAAAGGCAGAAAGAATTGTCTTTGCACAGCCATGTTATATGATCCAAAAGACCATTATGAACCAAAAGAAACAAGCCATTATTTTGAAGAAAAAGAAGAAGCTTTTGAACGTCTTTTGAGAATAAAGCAATTCAGTTTTTTAAAAAACAGCAAGGCGGCAAAGGTAGCAACACAAGCATATAAATACTTGAAAAAGAAGTTATTGGCAGTAGTATTTTAATTCAACCAAAACGCAGAATTTATAGAAATGAGCAAAAAAATCGTATTGGGTTTTAGCGGGGGCTTAGACACAACCTACTGCGTAAAATATCTTACAGAGGAGAAAGGATTTGAGGTGCATAGCATCATCGTAAATACGGGAGGATTTACAGATGAAGAACTGCAAAAAACCGAATCTCATGCCTACGCATTGGGCGTGAAATCGCATACGGCAGTGAATGCAATTGAATCGTATTATGACCGGATTTTAAAGTTTTTGGTCTTTGGAAATGTATTGAAAAACAATACGTATCCGCTGAGCGTCAGTGCAGAACGCCTCTCTCAAGCCATTGAAATAGCCCATCATG
>Ga0105046_10000851_pt1 | contig 44754 bp, 8 predicted proteins | sample MAT03_FD_78385 | JGI IMG/M metagenome (GOLD analysis project Ga0105046, IMG submission 78385) | Freshwater microbial communities from Lake Fryxell liftoff mats and glacier meltwater in Antarctica - MAT-03 (megahit assembly) | ecosystem: Environmental > Aquatic > Freshwater > Ice > Liftoff... | reverse complement strand
TGTCGTTTTGGGCGTGCGTATTAGAAGGAGTAATACCTGTGCCACTGTCGGTCAGTACTCAAAATTCTTACGTGCAAAAGCTTAGAAACGTTTGTGCGCAGCTGCCTGACGCAAAAATACTTGCGGATCTACCGAGCGTCAATAAGATGAAGGCTATTAACAATGAAACAGACAAGTTCGTTGTCTATCTGGAACAGAATTGCAGGTTAATCTTATTCGACGATGCTACTCCAAGGCCTCCTGATGAGGTTGATGCTTCGCGCAGCTCGACGTCAGGTGATGCTATCGCTCTTATTCAATATTCATCGGGATCAACGGGAACTCCCAAGGGCGTTACGTTAACCCACAATAACTTGTTGTTTGATATCAAGGGTATAATAAATCGAGGTAATCTTTCTCTGAACGATTCGATGTTGAGTTGGATGCCGTTAACCCACGACATGGGCCTGATATGTTTCCATCTCACGGGAATAGTGTTGGGATGTAACCAGTTTCTGATGGCACCCGAAACGTTTGTCAAGAACCCGGTGATGTGGCTGCGGAAAGCAAGTGAACACAAGATTCACCAATTGTATTCGCCCAATTTTGGATATCGGTATTTTATCGATTCATTTAACGCGGAGGAGAGCCTCGATCTTGATCTTAGTTGCGTGCGCTTGATCTATAATGGAGCGGAGTTAATCTCATACGACCTTTGTAGAACATTCCTAAATGTACTCAAGCCCTTTGGATTGAAGCCTTCGGTGATGTTTCCTGGTTATGGATTGGCCGAAGCATCTGTTGCAGTGACTTTGCCCAATCCTCAAGATGAATTGAAGGTTCATGTAATTAATAGGGAGCGACTCAATGTCGGCGACCGAGTTGAATATGTAACTCCAAATGACTACCGCGCGGCACAGTTTGTGGAAGTTGGGTTTGCAATTGAAAATTGTGAATTAAGAATTGCTGATCAAAGATCTAATTCCAGTATGGCTGAGGGTTACGTTGGGATCATATTTATAAAAGGAAAGAATGTCACTTCAGCCTATTATAATCTTCCCTCTGAAACAGCAGAAGTTATCGATGCAGACGGCTGGCTCCTGACAGGTGATGTCGGATTTCTGAAAGAGTCGAGACTCATCGTGTTAGGACGCCAAAAGAATATTATTATTATCAATGGCCAAAACTATTACCCTCAGGATGTAGAGTCGGTGATAGAGAAGGTGCCAGGTGTGGCCGTGGGCAAAGTGGCGGCGACCTCGACCAGAAACGAATCGGATGAAACAGAATCTTTGGTGATATTTGTTCAGTCAAAAAATAGGGACGGAGAAAAACTCGAATTGCTGAAAAAGGCGATAAGGGCTGCAGTTGTATCTCAAATTGGATTGTTAGTTGATCATATCATTTACATTCACAGAATCCCCAAAACGACAAGCGGCAAAGTTCAGTATTTCAAGCTCAGGGAGCTCGCAGTCCGCGAGACGACCTTTAAAAATAACGATCGTATCGAGGTTGAAAGGAAATTTCTCGTAGATCGACTAAAGGAAATTTTATCTGATTTAGGAATTCGTGTTGAAGATAGCCCTTTGCCTATTCTCAGCTTCCTGACGAGCAGTCTTCAACTAATCAGATTTAAAAATGTTCTGGAGTCTGTTTCTGGGAAAAGACTTTCACTGCAAATGTTGTTTTCGAATCCTTCTCTTCAAGAGATTGCTGATTTTTTGAATAGTGAAAATACGGCTACAATTGAACAGTCGGCAGAGAAGACTTCATCTTCGTTCGAGTTTTTAAAAACTGCTCCACAGCGATTTTGGGGACTTGAGCATTTGACAGAATCGGCGGCATGCAATCTTGCATTTAAACTTGATCTTCCGAAGAGTTTGGATCTGAAAGCGTATCGTGCATCATGGCTGCAATTGGTGCAGAGGCACGAGGCCCTCCGGTCTAACTACTTTGTTGCTGACGGAGAGTTCCAAATGTCGATCAGGTCGACTGCCGATAATTTTCTTTTTACCGAAGTCAAATCGGAGGAAGTAGAAGACGGCGAATACGTGAGCGACTTTATTAACAGGAAATTCAATCTAAAAGAGGACTCTTTAATTCGTTCTCTCTTCACGCCAAACCAGACCGGTGGATTCACACATGTTGTCGTTGTTCACCACATTATTTTTGACGGATATTCTGTTTCCCTACTGTTTAATGATCTCCAAAAATTATACAACCGCAATCAAGGGAGAGACGAAGAATTGCCTCTTATCACCACATCCTATCGGTCTGTCTTCGCTGCTGCGAAATCTGTTCGAAAGCATTTGACCGTTGGTAACGAAAGTTGTATCATTCCGCTGCTGGGCACGGCCAGCACAACGAAATACCCCAATGAGAATTTGGAAGTCATGAGCGTTGACTTCACAGCAGAATTTTTGTTTTCCTTGCGGCAATTTTGTAGTAAGAATGGAATAACGCCGTTTACTTTGCTACTCACTTGCGTCCACATCATCATATATAAGTACACCGGCCATCAAACTATCAAAACCGGAGTAAGCTCCGTAGGCAGATTTTCATCGGATTTTCAAAATATGATTGGTTGTTTTGCGCGCTCTATCGTGCTGCAACTAACCATTCAACCGGAAAAGAGTTTTATCAACAGCATTCGCGACTGTCAAGAAGAACTAGCGAAAGAACTTGACAGCACGCACCGATTGCCACCTTTAGCCGATGTCGGCGATGAAGTGCCATACAATATTCTGGTGACGCACATTGCATATGAGAACAACGCGAATTTTCAACTTGAGGATCGCACGGTAGTTGCTCCACAACAACTGTTTTCGAACGGCTGCGTGATTGATTACTGCTTCGAGTTTGAAGAGCATCATGACGCTTTGAGATTAAATTTTAAGTACAATAGAGAACTCGCCTCGCAAAAGCTGGTAAGGCAATTACTTGACCATTTTGAATTTGTGACCAATTCCGTCGCAGCTCAGCCAACTGTTTCGGTTTCGAAAATTCATTTGATGACAGCTGATGAGCGTGCCCGGATTTTGAAGTTTTCTGATGTCATCGTTAAGGAAGTCAGGGGGTCGGTTGTTGATCTATTTAGAAAGGCGGTTCAAATTTTTCCCGAAAATGAATGTGCAATTTGCAATGGAACACGACTAACCTATAAGGAAGTAGACCAACTCTCGGACCGAATAGCACGTAGGCTTGCAATGGCTGCAGCGCCGCAGTCGGGTGTCGGTGTGTGTGTGTCACGGTCTGAATTGGTTGTTCCGATTATTTTGGGCATTCTTAAAGCGCGTTGCATTTATGTTCCGATCGATGTAGAGAACCCAACGAAAAGGAAACTTGAAATTATCGAACGGTGTGAATTGTCAGTGCTTATCGGAGCTGAATTTGACGACGAATTGACACACAAAAAAATAGTCAGATTCAGCATCGAGGATATTCTGACTACAGTAAAAAATGAAAGCATGTTGACTGACCGCGTGGCTCAGGACGACATTGCATACATCTTGTTTACCTCTGGAAGCACCGGAATACCCAAAGGTGTCATTGTCAGTCATCGTGCGATTGCCGATTATGTTCAGAATTTTGTCGATTATTTCGGCGTAACTCAGTTAGATAAGATCTTACAGCAAGCTTCATTGGCGTTTGACACCTCCCTTGAAGAAATCTTCAGTGCAATTTGTACGGGTGCTACATTGGTGATAGCAGAAACAGGAGGTAAGGATGTCAGAAAAATACTCGACTTGATTGCCGAGCATCACGTAACAATACTGTCTACTACTCCTCTTGTCCTTGGTGCGATCAATAAAACATTTCATGACATCGAACGCGTTCGGTTGGTTGTCAGCGGCGGCGACAAACTAAAAGCAGATCAAATTGACCGGCTTATCAGAAGGGTTGATATTTACGATACTTACGGCCCGACAGAAGGAACCGTATGCACTACGTTTGGAAAGATTGTCAACTTGAGAAGTGTTGGGAACATAGGTAAGCCTATCCATAACCGTTATATTCGAATCTTGGACAAAGACTTTAACATGGTTCCTGTTGGAATACGTGGTGAAATTTATATTGGAGGTGCGGGACTCGCAGAGGGATATGTCCAGGATGATTCATCTTCATTCGTCGCTGATCCGTATCGACCATCCAACAAATTATATAGGACGGGCGATTTCGGAAAATGGAATGCTGATGGTAGTATTCAGTTTGTCGGCAAACTTGAAAACCAAACAAAGGTGAATGGTTATAGAATCGATTTGCACGAGGTGGAATCCATTCTGGATAAATTTCCGTTCATTCGGAATTCATGGGCAACTACTTACGAGAACGGTGTCGGAGCCGACGCCCTGGCTGTTGTTGTAGAGTCGGACCAGGGGCGTGAGTACGCTGGGACATTAAAAGTTTTGCTCAGGGAGCGGTTACCGTTGTACATGATTCCAACGAAAATAATTGTCTTGCCCGCATTTCCACGTACGCAATCGCACAAAGTGGATGTGGTAAGTTTAATGAGCTGCATTATTTCGGAGCCCGCGAATACACCGATCGACGGTGAGTTGAAATACATAGGCGTTGGCCTGACTTTGAAAGAAATATGGGCCACCGTGCTTCACGATGAAGTTTCCATCGGCGATGATTTTTTTGACAAGGGTGGAAATTCTATCAGCGTTACGGAAGCGATTGCCTCAATGAAAGATCGCCTGGGTATTCAGATCAGCTACAAGGATTTTTACGCATACTCAAATTTCTACGATCAAATGAAATTTGCCAATGGTCTCGTCCAACCTGCCAACCTCGAAATAAATGATTGAAGAGAAATCGGGAATCGTGGTTAGGCCAGCAACCAAGCAACAGAAAAGATTTTGGGCCCTTGCACAAGTGGAGGATGCAAGCGCAGGTATGAATATTCCCCTAGTCTTTCATATCCGTGGCGAATTAGACAAGCACAAGCTTGAACAAGTAGTTGGAGAAGTGATCAATAATCATGAAAGCTTACGTACATCATTTGCAGAGATTGATGGAGTTCTTTGGCAACATGTTTCTGGCAAAAATGAACTCCGGATCAAAGAATTGAAGATTGATTCTTTGTTGGAGGACAGTTTGGATGTAGAGATTCGCGCCCTTTGCCAAAACCGATTTGACTTATCCACTCGGGAATTATGGGCGATTTATCTGGTATCCAGCCATCAACCAGGCGAGTACATACTCATTTTTGTCTTTCACCATATCATTGTTGACGGAACAAGTGTAGAATTGATTTGCGCACAGATCTCCCATTTGTTTGGTGCAAATGAAGTAGGTAAAGGTTTGGAGCCAACCTTGCAATTTTCAGATTACATGCAATTCAGGGTTGAATTGATTGACCGTGCTAATGACGAATTCTGGCAATATGAACTCGCTAAGTTACCTGCGAGAATCGACCTTCCGTTTGAGAAGGCCTTGCCAGCCAAGCAATCTTATCGCGGGGACTCCTTCTTTTTTGAATTCAATAAAGGGACGTTCGCGTCCATTCAAGCGTTTTCACGCGCCACGAAGACTACTCCTTTTTCTGTCATGCTAGCTGGTCTATATGCGTTACTGAATAGATACACCGCGCAAGACGATTTGATTCTTTGCACTGATTTCTCAGGACGCACTACCAAACAGTTATCAGGTGTTGTTGGCAATCTCCTTAATGCTATCCCTGTGCGTATTAAACTTGACGCGCAAAATACGTTTGGTGACTTAGCGGAGATGGTAACTCAGAAACTTGCTGAACTCCACGATCGTCAATTTTTTGCGTTGGAGGAAATTCTGGAACATCTAGAGTTCGACGAGGTTGAAGCACAGTCGTTAATCAGAATAGTTGTCCTATATCAAAATTACCAGCGGAAAGAGTCAAAGTTGTTTTTTAGTGACCACGTTGTCGTTCGAGAAGTCTATGGCAGTTTTCTGGATACATCACTGGTAGATATTCAATTGGAGTTTTTCGAAAGCAGTTCGATAACAATACGTGCAACGTACAGCACGGACAGATTCAGTGAGACGGCGTTACGACGAATATTAGCGCAACTCGAGAGGATCGTTCAAAGCGGTCTGGCGGATGTGAATGCCAATATAAGCGATCTTGTTTTTCAGGAGGAGAGTGAAATTCAAGTGCTCAAAGCATTCAATGACAGCAGGCACGACTTCAATAGTAAATCGGTTCTTGAATTAATTTACGATACGGTCTGCCAATCACCTCAAGAAATCGCCATAGTCACGCAGTCAGCAACGGTAACCTATGGAGATTTGTGGAAGCAAGTAAGCGCGGTAGACAACGCCATTTGCCAGCATAAGGTGCCAAGCGGCTCTATTGTTGCGGTTTTACATTCTAGGTCGCACACGATAATACCGGCGTTGCTTGGAATTTGGAATGCGGGATGCGCTTTTTCAATCATTGATCTGGAACTCCCGATCTCGGTTGTTGAGGATTTGCTCAATAGCGCTTCGCCTCAATTGCTGATTATTTCACCTGATGTCGATGAAGTCATCCGCAAAAGTTCATGGAAAGGTAAAGTTCTGGTTTTGTCAGACGTGCTTGAAAATGCGAAAATTGAAGTGCCGGCGTCCCGCAGTTCGATCGATTCCCAAGCGTACATCATTTACACGTCAGGATCAACAGGGAAACCCAAAGGCGTGATTGTTAAACGGAGTGCGGTGGATAATTACGTAAAGACTTTCTCCAAGTACTTTGAGCTCCGCCCACAGGACGTAGTTTTGCAGCAGTCACCGTTTTCATTTGATACGATGGTAGAAGAAATTTTTCCAATACTTATGGTAGGAGGAAGGTTGGCTTTTCATCAGACGGGCGGCCGTGATATCGATGGCCTGTTAAAATTTTCTGGTGCGCAACACGTCACGCTTATCAGCGCCACTCCTTCCTTGATTTATGAAATCAATGCTGCCGAAAACATCCCGCCTTCTTTGAGGATACTTATCAGTGGAGGCGAAAAATTAGATCGCAAAACGATTGATCGTTTGATAGACGTGCAGGGGTTGAACATCTACAATACGTATGGACCTTCCGAGTCAACGGTATGTGTTTGCTATCAACGCATAACAAATCTCGAAGAAACGAATGTCATTGGAAGACCACTCCCCAATACATCGGTTTATGTTATCGATACCAAAGGCAGGAATACTTCGGCGGGTGTAAAAGGAGAAATCCATATTGGAGGGGCAGGGCTTGCTGAGGGATATCTCAATGACGAAAAATTAACGTCATCGAAATTCGGGTTCTTTTGCGACGATGTCAAAGAGCGTTTGTTCAAAACCGGTGATCTGGGTTATATCAACGAAGCGGGCGAACTGGTTTTTTGTGAGCGGAAGGATGACCAAGTGAAGATCAGAGGTTATCGTGTGGAATTGCAAGGTGTGGCAAACGTGCTTGAGCAGTTCGACGGGGTGGCCAAAGCAATTGTGGTCTCCCATCACGCCGATGAACAGAACTTACTAATTGCGTATTACATCGAACGGACTGAAATATCTGTTGAGAAGCTAAGGGCATTTGCAATCGACAAACTTCCGTACTACATGATCCCCGTTGAATTTATCCAGATATCCGCAATTCCACATTTGGCGTCGGGAAAAATCGATACAAAAGCTCTTCCTGCTCCTCATATTAAGACGAGCACCGGCAATCAATTTCTAAGCGACATCGAAGAAAGGTTAGCAGGATTTTGGTGTGATCTATTGAATCGCCCCTCCAATGTTGGCCCCTTCGATAATTTTTTTGCCATTGGCGGACAGTCGATAAAAGTATTTCAGCTCATCAATAAAATCAGTCAAGAGTTTCACGTCTTGTTGACTTTCAAGGATGTTTATTTGTGCCCGACCATTAGAAGCCTTAGCGCAAAAATTGAAACAGCCAGTGTCAGTGAAAAGGCGGAGTTGTCGATGGCAGGTGGCGCAGAAAGTAAGCTCTCAATCAATCAGCAGGGGTTGTTGTTTCTCTCCAAGTTTGAGGAAAGTGCTGCCGTGTACAATATTTCTTTTGCACTTAATATCATTGGCAATATCGACTTGGAGCGCATGCGCAAATCGATAGAAAGCATCGCTACAATGAACGAGGTGTTGAGAACGTACGTTCGACCAACAGCAACAGGACCTGTGCTCGATACGATTGCGTCGGAAGAGTTTCAGGTTGATATTGAATGCGAGACGATTGAAGATTCTAAAGTTGATAGCGTTCTGGAAGGGGAAGCAAGATTCGAGTTTGATCTCGAGCGTGGCCCTTTGTTCCGTGTCAGAATTTTGTCGTCCACAAATGCTTCTCATTGGATAAGCTTTTGCTTTCATCATTTTATCTTCGACAGGTGGTCGGTCGAGCTTTTTCTCGGTCAACTTTTCCGTTTATATAAAGGAGACCACATGCCGTTGGTGTCAAGAGGTTCTTACGCACATTTTGTGGAGTGGCAGCAGTCGTATGTTTTATCAAAGAGGGGCGAAGATGATGGGGAATTTTGGCTCAAGCAATTTAGCACAAGACCACCCGCACTTGATGTCAATAAACTGAGAAATCGTCCCGCTACAAAAAGTTATGCGGGTGACGTTTTTAAAACCAAGTTGAGTGCGGACGCAGAGCGCGCGATAAAGGACATCGCCAGTAAGTTTGGCGTTACGGTGTTTGCTGTTTTATTAACGGCCTTCAAGGCATTGTTGTGCAGGTATTCTCGTGAGTCTGATATAACCATCGGTATTCCTGTACTTGGCAGATCAAAAAAGGAATTCGAAAGCGAATTTGGTTTTTACGTCAACACATTGGCCGTAAGAACACACCTGAACGAAGAAGCATCCTTTGTCGATAACTTGAACGTGGTACAAAGCAATTTGCTGGACGCATTCGATCATCAGGATTATCCTTTTGGCCTCCTTATTCAACAACTTAATTGGCAACGCGACTTGAGTCGCTCACCGCTCTTTGATTTCATGTTCGTGTTTCATCATTATTATGATTCACCTGAAGTAAATAGTGACTTTGAGACCAAGTATTTTACGCCACGTTCTGGTTTCTGTAAATATGATCTGGTCCTCAACGTGACGGAAACTGCTATAGGATATGAGTTTGATACCGAATATAATACGGAGTTGTTCGACACGACATTCATCACCTCGATAGCCGATGGCATTCAGGAACTGATTGTCCATGCCGCATTGGATGGATCTTTACCGATTGGCGACTTGCGCCTGATGAGGGCTGATCAATTGAGAGCCCTTGGATCAGGACTGAATTCTATAAAAATCAATTCTACTGAGAATCTGATCGAGCGGATTAACATTGTGAGTAGACAAGTTCCCGACAAGGTTGCTCTCGTTGACGACCGGGGTAGCATTACGTATGAAGAATTGATCTGCGCCGCGGCGAATTTGGCGAGAGACTTGAAGCAACTAAGCCTTAATCCGGGAGATCGCATTGCAGTTTTCCTGAAGAAATCGTACGACGTACCAGTGGTCTATCTTGCGCTGCTTCAACAAGGCATTGTTTTTGTGCCGATCGATTCGTCGTCGCCCTATGAGCGACTGAACGCGATCTTGGAAGATTCATCGGCGAAAGCCGTGCTCTCCGACCGGTTATCCAGCGAAACAAAATATTTAACTGCCCCCGTAATTCCGCTGCCCTCAATTGATGTGTCACGGCCTGATTCATTGGAATTCAGCATCGAAACCGAACCTGACCGCGCGGCTTATATTCTGTACACATCGGGCTCTACAGGCACGCCAAAAGGAGTGGTGCTGTCTCATAAGAATCTCAATAGTTTTATTGTTGGCTGCATCGAGGAATTCAAGGCAGATTGCTTTGATGTCGTTTTGGCCGCAACACCGCTGACATTTGATTTATCGATTTTTGAAATCCTGTTTCCTCTGTGTCTTGGAAAAACGATCAGAATTATCGAGTCACCCTTGAAGATACACGAAGCAATTCCGTTTCATTCAAATATTTTAATCAACACGGTTCCATCAGTAGTAGAAACGCTGTTGGACTTGAAAGTTGACTTCTCGAGAGTAAAATTGTTGAACATGGCTGGCGAACCGCTGCCTCCATCGTTACTGCGGACGCTCGATCTGGATCAAATCACTGTAAGAAATTTATACGGACCTACGGAGACTACAACGTACAGCACACGATACCGCTTTGAACCAGGCAAACGGAATGTACTGATAGGAAGACCTCTGGCCAATGAAAAAATATACATTTTAGACCATCGATTGCAATTGACGCCCATCGGTCACATTGGGGAGATATACATCGGCGGAGAAGGAGTTAGCCAAGGTTACTTGAATAAACCTCGCCTGACTGCAAAGGCATTTGTCAACAATCCGTTTGAACCAAATGGTATCATTTATAAGACCGGTGACCTTGGCGCCTGGACAGCAGAAGGAGAGCTTCAACATCTTGGGAGGGTAGATCGACAGATAAAGCTGCTTGGGTTTCGGATAGAACTGCCCGAAATTGAAAATGTAATTTCGTCGTATCGGCATGTTGAGAAGGCCGTATGTATCTGCAAAGAACTAAACAATGGACAGAAGATACTGGTTGCGCATGTGATGACGGAAGATGCTGTCGATGCGATTGAAATCATTCTGCACTGTCGTGCCTTTTTGCCGTCATATATGGTTCCGCACGATGTTGTATTTGTTGACGAATTTCCGGTTACTTCAAATGGAAAAATTGATTTCCAGCAACTGAACAGTTCATATCAGGAAAAACAACGGCAGACAGTTGAAAAAGGAACTTCGCCACTAGAGGAAAGGTTGTCAAAAATTTGGTGCAGGGTGCTGGAGCTCGGTCAAATCGGCATCGACGATGACTTCTTTTTGTTGGGTGGTAATTCGTTAAAGGCGATGAACCTTGCCTTCCGATTTTCTGAAGCGGAAAACAGGCATTTGCCGCTGAAGATGATTTTTCAACACCCAACCATTCGACAACTTGCTGTTGCCCTGGAGGTCCAAAAAATAATTCAAGACGCACCGATAGAGAAAATCGACAAGGGATGGGCGCCATCGACCATCTTGCAACAACAAATCGTTCAGCTCGAAGCGGTCGTGTCCGAGGCAGTTTTTAACATGCCTGTCGCTTACGAAATTTCCAGTCATTTGCATATCCCGGCACTTGAGCAAAGTTTCCAAAAACTTGTAGAACGTCATTCCGGCCTTCGATCTAATTTCACGCGCTCCGACGGTGAGTATCGCTGCGTTATCAGGCCCGTCGAAGAGACGATGTTTATGCTCAATGTCATTCAATTCCATGGCGAAAATTCAGAAGCTGAACAGGAGATACACCAACGTACTTTCTTTCAGTACAAGTTTGATCTTGAGAATGATCTTTTGATAAAAGCGGACTTGATATTCAAAGATGAGAACAAATTTGTTCTTTTATTTAATATACACCACGCAATCTGTGACGGGATTTCCATGACTGTGATCAAAAATGATTTACTTTCTTTTTACACCAACATCGCGAACGGTAAGCCGCTTGGGTTAGATGACTTGCCAATCGATTTTTGTGACTATGCTTGGTGGCTTCGTGAGCAGCATGCGAGCGAAAATGTTCAGGTAAGTCGGTTGCATTGGGAGCGTTTTTTCGGTAAAAGCATTCGACCGGTTTGCTTACCAGCAGATTTCGAGTCAACAGGTGTACGAAGTTTACAAGGGAAGCGCTTGATTCATCACATTGATGACCAAATAATGTCCGATATTGAAAGTCTGTCAAGGTCGAATGGTTATAGTGTTTTTGTGCCGATTCTTGCGGCGGTCAATATGTTCATTCATCAAATGACCGGAGCTAATACAATTGTGACGGGTATCCCTGTTTCGGGACGAATCCACAAGGACTTGGAAAAACAAGTTGGATTATTTGCAAGCGTTTTTCCGTTTTTGACAACAATTTCATCGGGTGATTCTTTCGATATAATGACCACCCAAATACACTCGGAACTTGTGAGTTTGCTTACGCATCAGTATTGCCCGATTGAATATGTGAAGCAAACGGAACTTGACAACAAGCGGAGGGATTTTGAGATAACTGTCTCTTATGAAGAAGAAGAGGTTAATGGAAACGGGTCATTTAAAGAACAGCTTATCGAAATGCGTGAGATCGAAGTTTTGCAGGCAACTAGTAAATACCAAGCTTCATTGTTTTTCCGCAAGAGGGGCAATCAACTAACGTTGGACATCGAGTATGATAGCAGCCTGTTTAGCGAAACAACGATTGGCGAGTGGGCGGAACGCATCGATCAGATTATGATTGAGTTTACAGGTTTGCAAGAGGACCTGATCGCCCTGAATGAAAAAAAATACTCCGATCTTAATTGAAAATATCGCATGCCCTACAGTAAGCTTTTTGAACATACAGCAAACAAATTTCCGAGCAAGGCGGCGATAAAGGACTCGAGCAGGGAAATTAAATACCGGGAATTGTACACCGGTGGGTTGACTCTTGCAGGTTACCTATCGGAGTCATGTCATGTGAAACCCGGTGATATCGTGGCGATTATCGGTGTGCCGTCGGCAGATTATGTAAGGGCTTGCCTGGCGACCTTAGCGGCAAATGCTGTGTTCTTGCCTATCGATTCAAAAACACCGCTGAAAAGAATCGAATATATTTTGAATGACTCATCGGCAAAAGTAGTACTTGTTACTGATCCCGATTTTATTGACACCGCGAAGCTACTGACTTCGGCGAGAGTTATAAATAGTGGTCAAGACATTTCATTCGTGGGGGATTCGATAAAAGCATTTGCAAACGAGATTGCAGATGACTTCCCGGCATACATCATTTATACTTCTGGCTCAACAGGTGTTCCCAAGGGTGTGGTTGTCAGCCATGCGAACCTATGCAATCTGTGTCGCTGGTACACAGATGAGTTTTCTCTAGGAAAGGAGAGTATTCATTCACTTTACAGTTCGGTGGGATTTGACGCTTCGGTTTGGGAAATTTTTCCGGCTTTGGCCGCAGGTGCAACGCTTCTGCCTTTTACGCCTCAAGAGCGTCTCGATATCGATAGCTTAGTTGAAAAAATTTCCTCTGAAAGTATAACCCATTGTTTTCTGCCTTCAGTTGTATGTACGCATCTCGTTGACAATGGATTGAAAATTGACGAAAGGACAACGATTTTCACGGGAGGCGAAGCATTAACCCTCAAAAAAGCACCGCACTTTACTCTAATAAACAATTACGGCCCGACCGAAGCGACGGTGGTAACCACATTCTGTCGTCTTCAAGCCGGGCGATTGTATGATGAAATTCCCATAGGCAAACCAATTACAAATGCGGAAATAGAAATCATAGACGACAACGGATTGCCCTTGGGCGTAGGAGAGGAGGGAGAGTTGTGTATAGGCGGTGCGGGCATCGCTGCGGGCTACTTAAATCTACCAACACTGACAAATGATAGGTTTGTTGTCTTATCAAATCGCCTTCCTGACAAGCGGTTTTACAAGACCGGCGACATTGCCGTACTGAAGTCCGATGGAAATTTCTACTACAGGGGAAGAAAAGACTTTCAAATTCAAATTAATGGTTTCAGAGTTGAGCTTCAAGAAATTGAACGGACACTGAGCAAACATCCTTCGGTGCGAAATGCCGCTGTGATCTGCAAAGTAATGGTGAATCGGAAAATACTCGTTGCTTTTTGTGAATGTAAGGAGGACGTCAATGAATGGCTCCTTGACGAACACGTAAGAACTCATTTGCCGGCTTACATGGTGCCACATTATTTTGTCAAACTTGATGTATTTCCAATCACCACCAATGGTAAGATCGACAGGCACGCGCTCGGTGATATGAAGGTGCCAACTACTGCCCCGAATCATGCAAATCATCAATCGGATGTAGTAAGTGTCATTACCCAATATTGGATTGAGAAGTTGGATATCAACTATATTGCCGAATCAGAAAACCTGCTCAAGCTTGGCGTTAATTCTTTGATGGCCGTCCAGTTCCTAAATTTCTTGCAGGAGAGGCTTGGATTGCGATGCACCTTGGAAGATTTTTATCAACATCCCAGAATAGCGTTTTTTGCTTCACAAGGAAAAACCCCAGTTGCTACAACCGTAAGCACAAAGCTGGACGAGCACCTGTCGAACTTGTTCTCCACTTCGCATTCGCAAAAACGCTGGTGGCTATTAAGCAAGCTGAATTCCAACAGCGGTGCATATAATGTTCAAATCAGTCGGACGTACTCACTCACGTTTGATAAAATTATTTTTCACAAAAGTATTCAGCTGTTAGTCAAGCGTCATCCCTTATTGACCGCGACTTTTGTTCCTGATCATTCTGAAATTGTTAAATGGCAAACCTTCAACCCGGCTGCGGCTAAATTGCCAGTCGCGTTTCATTATGCGAATGATAAACATACCTCGGCATCGCTGGAGACTTTACGCAAAACTGACTTATCATCAGCTTTTGATCTTGGAGCATTTCCCTTATGGAAAATAGCAGTCTTGTGCACTCCCGAGAACTGGACTTTTGTGCTGACGGTGCACCACATCCTTGTCGACGGTTGGTCGATAAATGTTTTAGGAAGGGAATTCGATTTAATTTATCAGTCTCTGCTCAATAAAAAATATACGCAGTTGCCACCGACGGTTCTCTATGCTACATACGTAGCGCAGCAAATGCGTGAATTATCTGACAACGCGGCTGAGCCAGCCCGGAAATACTGGCGCGCGCAATTTCAAAGCGGCTTCCCCACACTAAAACTTCCTTTTGCAAAGACATCAAACGTGTCTGTCAGAATCGAAAGCGTGAAGAAGAAAATGACTAAGGAATGCCAGGACAAATTGATGGCAGCTGCGCTGAATCGTTCCACTAGTAGTTTTACATTTTACTTGTCATTGATTGCCCTTTCTCTCCCTCGGCTCACGGGCAGTAAACAGAATGTTATCGGTATCCCCGCAGCTGGTCGAACTGATCCTCAATTCAACAATACCGTTGGGAATTTTCTTAATACTCTATTGCTTGTCACTCGAATCGATCAGATAGAAGACTTTCACTCTTTCTGGCAATCCGTATCAAAGCAATTTTTCGAAATGTTGCAGTACCAGTCGTTTCCCATCGAGGAGGTTCTGAAAATAGCTGGATTCAATAGACAAAACGGAAATAATCCCTTCATACTTTTTAACTTTCAGAATTTTGAACATGTTACCGGTGCTAGCGAAAGTGTTTCGACGGAAATGGAAGCCTTTCATTCGGAACATCTTAATTCCGAACTCGATATCTACCTCCGGCAATTGGTCGACGGACTGGAGTTGGCTTTCTATTTCGATGCCAACCGACATGAACGAGCGAGAATACAGGTGATGGCCGACGACTTCGAGTACTTGATGCATGCTTTTGTAGACGATGCCGGTACAATTGACTCCGCCATTCACCGCCGTCTGCAAAGCGCACCACTGTTGATGCCAGAGGCAACCGGCGAGCACAAGCTGAAATCACGACTGACAGACGATCTGCTATCTGTGATGTCGAGGTTTGCACATAAAGAGGCTGTCAGATTTAAGCAGCAAAGCGTTACTTACAAGGAGTTGCATAGGCAGGTGATCCGTATTGCAAAGGAAATAGAGGAGGATTACGGTCAGTCTGTTGCGCTATTGTTTGATGTTGGATCATCGATGATCAGTGCCGTCCTAGGCACGCTTGTCAGTGGAAATGCCTATACGCCATTGGATCCACTTTATCCGGATTTGCGGCTGAAGTTTATGCTCCGTGATGCTGACGCTAAAATAATTTTGTGTGATAACACTAATCAAACATTAGCTTTCGACCTCCGTGATTCGATGACCGGTATCCGCGTCATCAACGTGGAATCTTTTTTTGGCGAGGACAACGCAAACCATTTTCTGGAACCTGTTGAATTTCGAGACAACGACAATGCCTACATTTTATATACCTCAGGAAGCACGGGGAATCCGAAAGGGGTTATGCAGCTTCGCAAGAATGTGCAACATTTCATAAGGGCCTATTCAAAAAAATTGGGAATCACACATAACGATGTCATCTCTCTTATTCCAAATTATTGCTTTGATGCGGCGGTGATGGATATTTTCACGGCGTTATTGAATGGCGCTACACTTTCTGTATTCCCCCTGCGAGATGCAGACGCAATAGCCAACGGTATTGAATGGCTGCGTTCTGAGAAAGTCACTGTTTTTCACTCGACACCGAGCGTCTTCAGAGAATTTTTTGCCACTCGGGAGGAGGATGAATACATGCCGCACGTCAGGCTAGTGGTTCTGGGTGGTGAGCCAGCAAGGTACACGGACCTCAAGATTTTCAAACGCAATTTTGTGCCAGGTAATAGCCGGTTGATCAACGGTCTTGGACCAACAGAATCTACCGTTACTTTACAGTTTGTCATGGATCACGCGTCGCCGGATTCTGAAAATGAAGGGTTTCTCCCTGTTGGATTTCCCGTCGAAGAGACGGAAGTATTTATTGTTGATGAAAAACGCATGCCATTGCCCGATGGTAGTATTGGCGAACTTGCTTTGAAAAGCAAATATGTTTCACCTGGATATTGGAACAACCCAACGCTCACGAAAAAAAATCATACCCAAGAAGGCGATGTTATCACTTATTATTCAGGTGACGTCGGGAGAAAAATGCCCTCAGGGGAATTCCACTTCATATCCAGGAAAGATGACCAAGTGAAACTGAGAGGGATTCGTATTGAGCTAGGGGAAATTGAAAACACAGTAACCGATCATGAAGGAGTTTTGAACGCCGTAGCTTTTGTGGAAAATGAAAATTTGGTGTGCTGTGTTCAAGTTCAAAATGAGTTAATGAGGGAGTCAAAAAATATTGCCAAGATTGAATCGTCCATTCGCGAGCACCTGCGACAGCGATTGCCGCAGGCCATGGTGCCTAGGCAAATATATGTGATGGATAATTTCCCAAAGACGGCGAGCCTTAAACTGGATCGAAGAAAATTGATGGACACTGTGAGAGACAGATCTACGTTGCCTAGTCAGCGCTTGACGGCGGCAACGAACGAACTAGAGCATCAACTGGGTGAAATAGTTAAATCGGTTTTGGGAATTGCTGACATCACGTTTGAGGATGATTTCTTTTACTTGGGAGCCAACTCGCTAAGTATTGCAAAAATTGCTATGAGCGTAGAGAGCACCTACGGTGTCCATTTGTTGTTGCGCGAAGTTTTTCAGAACCCGAGCATAGAGGCATTAACGACGCTTATTGACGAAAAAGAACCATCGGTACAACTAACAATTCCACAAGCTGAACGTAAAGACTACTATGAACTTTCGCCCATGCAAGAGGCCATCTGGCTGCAGCTGCAAGTAAGCAGCCATTCACATTACAATGTTCCGATCATCTACTTGATGACGAATCCAGACCTTGATTTATTCGTTGCCTGTTGGGAAACCGCAGTATCTCGCCAAGCCATCACCAGGACTTCATTCATTGCCGTGAACGGAGCCCCGAAACAAGTCGTTCATAAATCCGGAAGTAGTCATCAGTCGTTTATCCGAATAGTGTCGTTGGACGATATAAGAGAATCGCCTGAAACATTTATCAGCAATGAGATACATCGGAATTTTGACCTGACGTCGCCACCGCTTTTGCGCATCACCTTATTGAAGGTGTCGGAGCACGACTACTTGTTTCTTTTCTGCAGCCACCACATGATCGGTGACTACTGGTCCTCGAATATCTTGTTCCGGGATTTTCTTTCCTTATATGATGGCAAACCCAATGTGCCGCCTCCTACTATTGGTTATCATGATTATGCTCAATGGATAAGACAACTATTGAAGACTAATTACTTTGCCGGGCACAAGGATTATTGGGCTACTGCCATGAAAGATTTCACTCCACCCGAAATCAAACTTGATCGCCCGCGTCGTAAATTCAGGTCATATGATGGTAAAAGCATTTCATTCACGATTTCTGAAAACACCGCCAAATTGCATCGCGACTACTCCCGGCACACAGGCATAACGTCGTTTACATTCTACTTTTCCGTGCTAGCCCTCTTAACCGCTGATTTTTTGGACTCGCCTGATATCATCATCGGAACACCGCTACATGGACGCGACAGTCTTCAGTTGAAGGATGTGGCGGGGCCATTTGTAAACCTGCTGCCAATTCGAGTGTCGCTTGAGGGGAAAAACTCTTTTGCGGATGTCACGAAACTTGTTGCCGAACAAATCTCAAACGCAAACGAATATCAGTTATACCCGTTCCTTACGATACTTAAAGAACTGAAGATAGCGTATGAGAATAATCGCAATCCCTTGTTCGATATAGTCATGGCATACGAGGAAAGGGAGGCATCTGAAAGCACCAGTAAACTGATCGTAAACGAAGCTCCCCAGCAATACAATTCGCTTCTTCGAACAAGTAAGTTTGATATTTCATTTTTGTTCTCAAGCAATGAAAAAGGGTCGACGATGACCATTGAATTTAATACTGACTTGTTCAACGAAACGACGATGGAAAAAATGGGAAACAACTATATGTTATTGTTGGATAAGGTTGTATCTGCCGATTATGTCATTCCGTCCTTCGGCAAAAAGCAAAACCATGCATATGCCGATTTTAATTTTTTAAGCCAGTAGTTTCTACCTCAGTTAAAATGATCAACACCATAAAAGAAAACACGATTAACAAATGGTTCAGTTTGTTTAAGGAATATCCGAGTAGCGAAGGACCAATGGACTGCCTTTCGCAGGTCTTTCATTCCAAACATGAGCCCGTTTTTTCAAGTCGCGATATTGAGGAGCCTGTGTCCACTTCGATAGGGAAGTTGACGAACGTGGATGAGCTTTTGCGGTTTACATTTTGGCTCACTGCTTTTGCCATATTGCTTCATAAATATTCGAACCGTAAACAGTTATTGTTGGCATTCCCGTTTAGACGAACTCACCCTTACAAGCTTTCTTTTATAAGATTGTCGATTGAAGAAGATCTTACAGTGCAAAGCCTTTTAAGTCAGGTCCGTCAACTCGTTATACAAGCTGATGACACTGAGGACTATTCATGGGACGCGTTTGTAAATGAAATTACGGCGCAGGGTGTTGCGGGCGTGCCAAAAGTCTTTCTATCCACTGTGCCGTTTGAGACCAATGCTCCATTTGATTTTTTTGAAGTCAGGGTTTTGAGTGAGCAACTGCTTGTTCGTGGAAAAGTGGACGAGTGGTTTTGTGATCAATTTGCCGCTGACTTAGCCCTACTTGGTTCTCTATTACCGACTTCGCTGAAGCAATCCGTTGTTTCATTTCAGTTGCGGTCACCGCAGGTTACTGCATTCGAGTCGCTGCCTTTTATCCTACCTGACGTGTTCGAGCGGATTGTTGAAAAGTATCCGCACAAAATTGCGGTCAGGTGGAGAGATAACGAACTCACCTACGACCAATTGAATCGGAGTGCCAATCGAATTGCCAATTTCTTGAGGACATCAGCGTTTGTTCAGCCAGGTGACCCAGTCGCATTGATCCTTAATCGGGGGCACCATACACTTGCGGCCATCGTTGGGGTATTGAAATCGGGCGGATGTTACGTACCTATTGATCCAAAATATCCGATCGATCGCATTTTATATGTACTCAAAGACTCGGGCGCGCGAGTGATGATTTGCGATGAGGATTTGTATCCGGAGATCACCGACCTGAATGTTTCAATTTTTAACATAGGGAAAAATACTGTCATTAATGATCAAATCGATGATGGAAATCCGATTTATGTCAATCGCACAAGTGATGCGGCATACGTCATCTACACCTCGGGCTCAACGGGACAACCTAAGGGAGTGGTTATTGAACATCACAGTGTTTTAAATTTGTTATTCAATAAGGCGACTCCATTTAATTTCAATGAGAAAGATGTGTGGTCGCTTTTTCATTCTTACAGCTTTGATTTTTCAGTCTGGGAGATATTCGGCTGTTTACTGTTTGGAGGTAAACTTGTGGTGATCCCAGAAGATGTAGCACGCGATGCCTTTTCGTTACTCCGCTTGATAAGCGCGGAGGGAGTGACAATTTTCAATCAGACCCCCTCGATGTTTAGAAATGTCCTTCTTGCTGCTCAGGCTCAGGATCATGCGCATCCGCTCTCGATGCGTTATTTAATTTTTGGAGGAGAGGCATTGTATCCCGCGTTGTTGTCTGACTGGTGCCAGAGATACCCCTCATTAAAAGTGGTCAACATGTATGGCATTACAGAAGGAACTGTTCATGTTACCCACCGCCTGTTGACACCCGCGGATTTCTTGTCCAGCGGCCGCAGTGTCATTGGACAAGCGCTGCCGGGTTATGCCTGTTATGTAGTCAATAGCCACTTGCAAATTATGCCACCCGGTACTATTGGCGAGCTCGCAGTTTCAGGAAATGGCCTTGCCAGAAAATATCTGAATAAAGAACAGCTCACAAACGAACGCTTTGTCCCCAATCAATTTCTGAAAGGAGAGAGGCTTTACCTGACAGGTGATCTGGCCATGTCGTTGCCCAATGGGGATCTCATTTATTTTGGAAGACGCGATCGACAAGTGAAAATTAGAGGTTATCGGATTGAATTGGAAGAAATTGAGTTTCAAATCAACAGACACTCGCAAGTACGTTCTGCGTTGGTGCAGATGAGAGCCGCTGGCGATGGAAGCATTCTCGAGGCGTATGTCGTGGCCAATACCGACAACGCTAACCAATTGACAACCGAGCTCAAAAGCCAGTTGCTCGCTACGTTGCCGGAATATATGGTTCCTTCAAAGTTTACGGTTCTGGATAAATTTCCGGTGAATTTTTCCGGCAAAATTGACCTCGATGCATTGAGCAATGGAGCTGCTTCGGAAGTTACCGCTTCTACAGAAACATTGCACCCGATTGTTGGCGCGTTGCAGGATATTTTGAGAGAACTTTTGAAGTTGAAAGAGGTATCAAAGGACGCCAATTTTTTCTCCATCGGCGGGGATTCACTGAAAGTCATTCCATTTATTGTTGCAGCGAATGAGCGGCTTCAAGCAAACCTAGAGGTGAAAGATGTTTATGAGAATCCAACGATCCAGCTCCTGGCGCAGCTTGTCGATGAACGAGGTGCAAGCAGCAATCACAATACAATCCAAAATCAACTATCGGATATCTGGAAAAAAATACTGAATGCTTCGGTGCCACAGTCTGCCGATTTTTTTTCAGTAGGGGGAGATTCGTTAAAGGTCATCCCTTTGGTCGTTGCTATCAATAAACAATTTGGTACGAGTTTGCAGGTAAGAGATGTCTATGAAAATCCGACTATTCATTCCCTGTCTAAGGTTATTGGCGCTCCCACTCAAACTGCTCAAAGCGCCGAGGAAACTGCGCTACGGCGTGGCCATCAACTGATTCATTCCTTTGTTTCGCAGCTCGGAAAATCCGAGACGTTTCCTCGAGGCTATTGTCATGTTTACCCACTGACATTTGTGGAAAAAGGCATGACCTATTCATCCCTTCTCTATCCCGAAAAACCCATTAGCTGCGATCAGTTCAATTTCAGGATGGAGATCAGGAGCATACCGAAGTTTTTTGAAGCTTTTGCTTCACTCGTTCATTATCATCCTATATTGAAGACCCGATACTACCTAAACAAGTATGGAGCTCCGGTTAAGTTTGAAATGGAGAACATTGACCTGCCGATAGCTGTTGAAAATCTGAACCACTTGAGCATTGATGCTCAACACCAGGCAGTTCGTGAATATCTGCGAAAGGATCTGACCGTACGTTATGACTTTGACGGGGGGCTTTTCTGGCGAATGAAATTGTTTCGTCTGCGCAACGACGAGTACATCGTGATATGGAGTATTTATCATGCCATGATGGATGGCTTAAGTAAATTTATAGTTTACCGCGATCTCAGAGCTGCGTTGAGCGCAATTAATAACGGGCATTCACCTACGAAGAAATTGGCTGCCAGTTATAAAGACCACTGTGCAATCGAACTGGGCAAGCAAGTAGATGCTGCTACTGTGAATTTTTGGAGGACGAAAATGGAAGGGTACTCCCGCTGTAGACTGCCTTTTAATTTCAATGGAGTTAGGATTGGAGATGTGAATACCGCGTTGCACGAGAAGCTACTTCTGCCGAAGGAATTAACGGCTTCGATTGAGGCGCTTGCAGTAAAACTGAGCGTATCACCCAAAAGTATTTTTGCTTCTTCTTTTTTACTCCTGCTAGGTGTATTGTCATACACCGACGACGTAGTTGCAGGCGTGGTAACGCACAACCGCCCATTGATTCCTGATGGGGAAAATATTGCCGGCTGCTTTCTCAATACAATACCCGTAAGAGCCGACTTAAAACGCTCGCTGACCGTGCACCAATTAATAGAGGAGGTGTATGACTATTTGTCGCAAGCCAGGAAATACGAAATCTATCTAACTGAAATTGTGCAAGCAATCGGAGAGAAGTCAACCGAAAAAAATCCTCTGTTCGATTGTGTGTTGAATTTCATAGACTTCAGAATATTGGAAGATGGCAATGAAAATCCTGTCATCAATAGCTTAGAGGGCGAGGGTAGCAATGGTGGTTTTTTTGCAGATGATCTTGAGCGGGGACATGTAATGACCAACACCTATTGTGACTTTACCGTAAACCGACAAAACGAGGGCTTTTATTTGGTAGTGAATTACCATGCTGATTTTTTCAGGCCATCTGAGATGAAGATTGCGATCGAATTATTTCAAAACATCCTTTCACAATTTACGAAGACACCTGAAGCTCTCCTTGAATCACTTTCGCTTCGATCGCCATTCAGCAACGATATCCTTAAAGAGTTCAACAATACGCAAGAGGTGTTTGATCGTCACGCAACCGCACATGGTTTGTTTGAGAAAAGTGTTTTGCGCCGACCAGAAGCTGTCGCACTAAAATGCGAAAACTCAACACTGTCGTATCGTGAACTTAACGAAAACGCCAATCGGTTGGCGCGTTGCTTATTAAAAGCGGGAGTAACGCCAAAGGAAGTCGTGGGCCTGCTGGTGCGACGTGACAGTGCCATGATTGCCGGAATGCTTGGTATTCTAAAAACGGGAGCAGCCTATGTGCCAATCGATCCTCAATATCCTGATGCCCGGAAGCAATACATCGCAGAAAATGCTCAGGTCAAAAAAATATTGATCTCCAAGTCAGTGTCTATTCCACATGAAATGAGCGGCCATTTCGAATTTTTGATCATTGAAGATATACTTAAAGACACGCAAGAGAAATCCGCCGCCAATCTCAATATTCACCGCAGCACAGATTTGGCGTACATTATTTATACGTCGGGATCAACGGGAAACCCGAAAGGTGTAATGGTCGAGCACAAATCGATAGTCAATTTGATCGAAGACCTGACCCGCCGGTTTGATGTGAATGAAAATGACCGCATGCTGCTGTTGACATCCATGTGCTTCGACTTATCTGTTTATGATATTTTTGGAATCCTGGCTGTCGGTGGACAAGTGGTAGTAGCAACGGAGGATGATATTTATTCCAGTCAACGTGTACTGCATTTGATAAAGACGCACGGAATAACATTCTGGGATACCGTGCCTTCCACCATGGATTTGCTCGTCAACCATATGTCGGCAACAAGTGGTGACATAGAGTATCTCCCAATGATACGCCTTGTCTTTCTAAGCGGCGACTGGATTCCGGTAAACCTTCCAGAACGGCTTAAAGGATACATGATCAATGCTCGAGTGATCAGCTTGGGTGGAGCAACCGAGGCATGTGTATGGTCAAATACATTCGAGGTTGTCGCTGTCGATAAATTTTGGACTTCTATTCCTTATGGGAAGCCGATCAGCAATACTTCGTTTTATGTGCTGGATAAATGGATGCGCCATCTTCCCGTTGGTGTTCCCGGACAATTGTATATCGGTGGTTTGGGTGTAGCGCGCGGCTATTGCAATGATTCTGAGAGAACAGCCCACAGTTTTTCCGCGGACTTGTTGCGAGCGGAAGAATCAATGTATAAGACGGGAGACCTCGGGCGTATTATGGTTGATGGCAACATGGAATTCCTTGGGCGCGAAGACACTCAAGTAAAACTGAAGGGTTATCGCATAGAATTAGGTGAAATCGAAAAGGTATTGTCAGCTCATCCACACATAAAAAATGCAGTCGTGGATTTGCGTGACAGCCCCAATAGCGGCAAGTGTCTTGTTGCTTACTACATCAGTGACAACGTTATGTACGAGGCAGACATTCACGTTTTTTGCTCAAAAACATTGGCATCGTACATGGTACCTCAGCATTATATTCGTGTGGGTTCTTTTCCCTTGAATGCTAATGGCAAAGTTCAGCGAAAAAAATTGCCGTCACCTAATTTTAATGAGGTGAGGGTCGGGCAGCGCGAAGGCCGAGCACTTAATGCCATTGAGCAAAAGTTGATCGACGTGTGGAAACAGTTACTGGGCATCTCTGAAATTGGTCTACAAGCTAACTTCTTCGAGCTGGGGGGCGACTCGATTGCGGGCATGCAGATGGTCGGAAGGTTGGCACGGCACGGAGTGAATATCGAAATTCAGCAGATCTTCCGCTACCCAACTGTGGAAAGTCTTGGTTTATCGATAAAGGAAACTACAACGGAGAGAAACAGAGAGCAGGTGTTCGGAGATGCGGAACTAAGCCCCGTGCAACAAGAGTTCTTCGAGAAGAAACTTGCGAACCCGAATGACTTTACGCAGACGTTGATTCTGAACAGCAAAACGCTCATTGAATTTTCAATGCTGCGCTCGGCCTTCGAGCAAATTTTTGACCATCACGATGTCCTCAGGAGTTCATTCTATTCAAATGGTAACGAAATTGTTCAGCGTTACCATCGCGATTTTAACATCGACGACTGTTTGACAAAGATTGACCTCACAAGCAAGCCGCTTGTTTCATTGGTTGACATCGTCGACACTTTAAGATCGTCAATTGACATCGCAAAAGCGCCATTGCTCAAAGCAGCTTGGGTTGAAACCGCCAATGAGCATCTATTGATTATAGTTTGCCATCATTTGATTGTGGATAGTGTTTCATGGCGTATAATTGCAGACGATTTGGTCGAACTTTGTACGGCTCAACGTGAAGGTAAGGAAGATGTTTTTCCAATGAAGTCGAAGTCATATAAACAATGGACAAGCGAGTTTTGGGAGTACGGTAACAGCAAGGAAATAGCAAGCGAGATCGAGTATTGGCAGGGTGTCAATAAGCAAATTGAATTGTTGAAATCATCGACGCAATTGCAAAAACCGCCCGTAACGTACGAAATCGCGGTCGATGATCTCCTCACATCTACCTTGGTTCACAAAGCTGCTCGAGCACTAAAAGCAAACGCCAAGGACATCGTTTTGTCGGCATTGATCCATACCATCCATGATTCGATTGGTCAAGATTTGATCGCTATCGATTTTGAATCTCATGGAAGGGAAAATTTTGAACAGGCCACAGGGAATATCACAAGGACGTTGGGATGGTTCACATCTACCTATCCGGTTGTTTTCCCATACGAAAGGGATTGTATTGCTCAGGTAAAAAACGTGGCCCGGACATTAGATATGATTCCTCGGCATGGCAGTGGCTACATGCTGGCGAAACGCACCTTTGATCATAACCCTAACGCCGGCTGTGAAATTATTTTCAATCACTTAGGAAATTTAAATATCAAGGAAGGCAATGAGCTTTTCGAACTTTCAGATCACAAAATCCCGGTGAGGAGACAAGTCACCGACTATCGTATTAGTGTTACGTCTTACCTCATGTCCAATCGTTTGCACGTGGTGTTTGAAATTGCAGATGAACGAATAAAAAACGTAGAGCACTTTTGCGCCGCATATGAAGCTCATTTGCACGCTGTTGTTGCTTTAGCAGGCGACTTGGAACTGCAAAGCGAACGAAACTTTGATGTGAGCCCACTTCAATCGCGATTTTGGTTGCTGAGTGAATTGACAGAGGACGCTAGTTATAACAATCAAATAGCTTTTTCCATCAGTGGAGAATTGAATATTGAATTATTGAAGAAAGCACTTGATCGTATAGTCGCTCGGCATGAAATATTGCGTACCACTTTTGCCGAGTTAGAAGGGACCTTAAAACAAATTATTCGGAGATTCGATCCGTCGCAGGAGTTCTTCACCCACAAGTACATCCAGGAAACAAATACCGACAACGAGGCGAGATCACTTTTGGAGGCGCACGCTGAGAAAACATTTGATCTGCTTGCAGGGCCATTGTGGAATGTTTTGTTGTTGCAAACAGGCGATCAGCAATTTTGTTTATCGTTCACAATCCACCACATCATTTCAGATGGATGGTCTGTTCAAAACCTCATGCTGGAATGGATTGAGGCTTATAATCAACTGCGTCAAGGAGAATCCACTAGCGAGCCGACGGAGTCACGTCTTCAGTATAAAGACTATTGTGATTGGTTAATCCGCATGTTGAACGACACCAAATCAGAGAGCCGTAAGTTTTGGCTTAAACAATTGACTGGAAAAATACAGAGACTAAACCTTCCGATTGATTTCCCTTATCCGCTTGGAGGCAAGAGAAATGGTCACCAGCTGTTTTTCAAAATTGACAGCCAAGAGGCCAATGTGTTGAAATCCATTGCTAAGGAGCGCGATGCAAGCCTGTTCATGATGCTCATGGCTACCGTTAACGTTCTTATATATCGTTACACGTTCCAAAAGGATATTATCATAGGTTCGCCGGTATCGGGCCGACTTAATGACACGCATGACAACGTCATTGGCTTATGTGCCAATACCATTTTAACGCGGACAATCGTGGACGAACGTCATGAATTTGCAACATTGCTCGATTCTATTAAAAATGATTCCCTCGACAGATATGCGCATCAGCTTTATCCTTTTGATTGGCTAGTGAACGAGATGAATCCCGAAAGAGATAGTTTTAGAAATCCATTTTTTGATGTTTGGGTTGTTCTGCAAAACATCAACATCAAAAATCAGCCGCATCGGGCAGCCGATCTCAATATACAAAATGTCCGAGTCGAAAGAGATGTAAGCAAAATGGATCTCAAATTCTCATTTACGGAAGTTGATGGCGGCATTGAATGTGAATTGGAGTATTGTACGAACATTTTTAAATCGTCAACGGTCGAGGGGTTCATCGTATCTTATCGGCATTTGATTGCGGAAATTGTCAGGTCACCGCGTCAAACGATCAAGGACCTCGTGTTCAATATTAGTCAGGAAACAAAGCGTGTGACATTGAGAAAACTAACACAACGTAAACAATGAAGAAACTAGAGAAGCGAAGAACTGATGGTGAGGCCACGCCTTCTGAAGTCGTCAGGAACACCCTTATACAAGGCCAACTGTTGATGATTGAAGCACTAAGTAGTGACATCAGCCTGGAGTTGTGGTTGGCGGAGCACAAAGCTACTGTCGAAAGTAGGTTATTCGAAAAGGGAGCTATTTTGTTTAGAAATTTTGCTGTTCATAACCTGGTTGAATTTGGGAACGTTGTGAAATTATTTGCGCCTTCTGCCATGGAGTATGACTACGCGTCAACGCCAAGACGAGAGCTCCAGGACCGTATTTACACGTCTACCGAGTACCCGGCAGATCAGGAAATACTCATGCACAATGAAATGTCGTACACCACACGATGGCCATCGAAAGTCTTTTTTTATTGCGTTCATCCATCAACGGAAGGTGGAGAAACTCCTTTGGTTGATAGCCGCAAGATGTATCAGGACATCAGCCCTCATATTCGCGATATGTTTGAAAAGAAAGGAGTGGTCTATGTCCGCAACTATACCGATTTGCTAGACCTCCCATGGCAAAAAGTTTTCCGAACGAATAGTAGAAAGGATGTGGAGACATTTTGCAATTCCCATGGAATCGAATTCCGCTGGGAAGGTGATGAGCTCTGTACACGCGAACGTGCTCAAATTTCTTTGGTTCATCAAATAACGGCTGAGAAAGTTTGGTTTAATCAGGCTCACTTGTTTCACAAGTCAAATTTTTGGCTCGACTCCGACAACCAGATAAAAGTGCCGCGCGACGTTCATTTTGCTGACGACTCAGAAATACCGACTTCCTTTATTCAAGAAATAAACAGGATTTATAACGCCAACAAAATTATCTTCTCATGGCAAAAGAACGATTTGCTTTTGGTTGACAATTTCTTAATGGCGCATGGTCGTCACCCTTTCAAAGGTGAAAGAAGAATTGCAGTATCTTTATGCTAAACCCCTCATTGTGGAAAAAAAAATTATTGAGCATGAATTTTTTAATCGAGCCAGTTCATAAGAAAATTTCCTCCTTCAGTTTTCTTTCTTTGGAAGAGACTCAGGCGTTCGCAAAAAACATAGCTTCAAAAAACTATACGCTCTCGGTAGTCCTCCCAGAAGATAATGCTCCGCCAGAAGGAGTGTATGGTTTTTTAACTGATCGAAAAGCGATGTCGGGTGTGTTGGCGGATGACACGGTTGACGTGCGATTTATCGAGTTGCAGGCAATGCTACGACCTGATCTTAAGTTGTCTATGCCGGTTGCTGTGTTTTCCTTAAGTCCACTGCACAAAATGTGTTTCGGATTTGTGATCAACGGACCGTTCACCACTTTTTTGAATGCCGACAAAGCGAGTTTTCTGTCTGTCGCGGGAACGGATGAGCGGCAATTTGACGCTTTATCGTCGGTGAAAAAACAACTTATAAAGTCCTTTTTTCAACTTTATTTTTCTCTCGAGGAGTATGAACCGGTCCTTGTATGGAAGACCAGGCATGAGAAAAGTAATACTCGAGTGACAGCACTCGAGATTGGTTTTCATCGGACAGAATCGCCGGAAATAGATCGCGAATTTTACACCCGAACCCCTCCGAAAAATATGCCGTTTCTAGTCGCTTGTAAGAAAAGACTTTTGGAAAGAGTAAGCAAAGAGACTGCCGGTGGCTGGATTAAGGATGACATTGCAAAGAAGGAGTTTGTCGAGAAGATAACGGTCTTTTGCAAGACAATTGGACTTGTTGGGCAACAGTGAAACGCAACTACACGCGAACAATAAATGAATTACCCACTATCGATACAGCAAAGGAGGATTTACAAGGCTCAATCACGCGCGAATGGTAAGTTCGCTCATGAGTTTTACATGGAAATCAACGGGAATATAAATGAGCAAGCCGTTCATCAAGCTATCCACGCACTATTTGCAAGGCATGAAATCTTGAGAACTTCATTTCCCGTGGAGACCTATAAGAAAACGCCGTCGCAGGTAGTGGCCGACGTGGGGCAATTTAGTGTAACAAGAAATTATGCGTCATTCGACATTGTAGGTCCTGGTTTCGAGAATGGCCGGATTGATATAGAGAATACTTCCGCCGACTGCCTTCTTATAAAATTTCACATTTCTGCTCTTTATGCAGATAGGATAACCGCGCAAATTGTCTTTACCGATTTTGTTAATGCGTACAGGGCTGCCTGTGATCATATCGTAAATGACATCGATCGGGATGCAATGCAGTATGTTGATTTTTCTGAATGGCAAGGCGAATTAATGCGTGATCCCGACGCACAACGCAACATCAACTATTGGAAGGATAAAATAAAAGAAATCGGGAGTACTTCTTTGCTTTGCTTCGAGAAAGGAGCGAAGGAGAGTGCCGGTGCTCAGGCACGGTTGGAAATTAACTTGGAGGAAGACACTCAGGGGATGCTACGTTCCTTTGAAACAAGTGCCGATGTGGAGCTACCGAATCTAATCTTGTTTACGTGGGCGTTATTGATCGACAGGCTTGGAGGCGGCGTAAAGACTCCAATTGGGTACGTGCACGATGGACGTACAGAACACTTATTGGCGAAAGTAGCTGGCCCTTTTAGCAAAATACTGCCGCTGTTTTTCAACTTTGATGCGCAAGGAAACATCGCTCAACACCGGGCCGAATTCGAAAGGCAATTGTTTCAGGATAAAGTTCATCACGAATACTTTTCGCTTGACAAAATCGTTGACGTCGAACAGATCGAATACTTTCCTTTTTTATTCGAATTCCGCAAAGAATTCCCTGACCAGAATTTTGGTCAAACAAAGTTCCGGCTTTTCGACAACGCGGATGTTTCTGATATTTTCCGGCTCAAACTTGATTGCCTGCGTGGCAACGATACTCAATTACATTTCTCGCTTTTATATAATAGTGATCATTATGACGAAACGACTGTCTTAGCTATAGCGAACGCGTTTCAAGGAGCTTTGATGACTACTTTGGCAAAGCACAATGAGCCCCTGAGAAATGTGAGCTTCTTTTCGGGCGGAGAACTTTCGATGCTGAATGATTTTGCATTTAGCGAAAACGTCGAAGTATCCAACAATTCCATTTTAAAAATGTTCGACTTGGTGGTTAAGACGCATAGTCAGAAACCGGCGATCGTTTTTAACGACACGAGTATGTCATATGACCAGCTTGACGAGTTAAGCACCAAGGTCGCAAGTTATCTCCGCTCACAAACGGGAAATAATCTGGGCGATCTGATTTTGGTGCAAATGAAAAACTCCGATAAGCTCATAGTAGTTCTACTCGGAATTATCAAAGCCGGATTTGCTTACGTCCCTGTTGACGCGGAGTTGCCGGCGTATCGGTTAAACCAGATTATAGAAGACAGTAACTGTTGCATGCTGATCGCTGACCAGCATACCAATTTGAGTCGACCTGTACTAAGCACCGAAGACTTATGGAAAGCGATTGTCAATACCTCTCCTTTATTTAAGGTCTTGCGAAATGACAACGCGTATTGCATATATACCTCGGGTAGCACCGGGCGACCGAAGGGAGTATTGGTGGGGCAAAAATCTCTTGTGAACTATGTGCACGCCATAAAGCGGCTGCTTAAACTTGACAATGATGATCGATTTTTGCTCTGCTCGTCAGCTGCTTTTGATCTTGGTTACACAAGCCTTTGGGTCTCGTTACTGACGGGAAATACGTTGATCGTCGCTGATAGTGCAGCGTGGATGAATGGTGTCGCGTTGCTCGATTTGATAATTGATCAGCGAGTCAGTATTGCAAAAATGACTCCTTCCCATTTTAAATTGATTGTTGAAGAACAGGAGTTCAACGCAAAAGCAAGTCATCTTCCAATACGGTATATGATCTTGGGTGGCGAGAAGCCTGATGTTAAGGACATAAAGAAGTATTGGACGCATAAACCAGCAACGAAGTTTGTCAACCACTACGGGCCAACGGAGGCGACTGTTGGTGTCATTGCTAACCATCTCTTTCCGGATGACATTCACCAGCACGACCACAACCCAATTATCGGCAGACCCCTCGCCAATAACTCGGTAATCATTCTCGGCGAGGATCTTCATATTGTGCCGCTCGGAGTATATGGAGAATTATATATTGCTGGAGAAAACTTAGCGCTTGGATATCTGAACAACCCGAGACTGACGTTTGCAAAATTCATTACGTTGAATGGACAACAGTATTATAGAACAGGAGACATCGGACGATGGTTGCCGAACGGCAAGATTCAGTTTGTTGGACGCTCTGATGATCAGGTGAAAATTAGAGGGTATCGAGTGGAGTTAAATGAAATCTCCAATTGTGTCAAATTGCATCCGTTGGTTACAAATGCCATAGCACTTTTCACCGCAACCCAAGACGGCGATCATGTTGTTAAAGTTTATTTCGTTTCTTCAGCACCGAATCTTGAAAGGGAGATCCGAAGCAAACTTGAGCATGACTTGCCATCATACATGATTCCTTCGGAAATATTTCAATTGAGCGAGATGCCATTGACGCCGAATGGAAAAATTGACCGGAATAAGCTTCAAAAGCTGACAAAGCAAAAAGAAAAGAATGTGGATATGAGTTTGCCGATAGCCGACGGAACCCTGGGCCAGCTGGTAGACATATGGGAGCAGGTTCTTGGCAAACCGTCATCACGCACAACCGAGAATTTTTTCGAACAAGGTGGTCACTCACTCAAGGCCGTAAAACTCCGGACAAAAATCCAGGCGGCTTTTGGAATAAAAATAGACCTCAAGAAATTTTTTGATTCGCCTACCATCGAGACGCTTGCACAACAGATCAGCGAGTCAACAGCAAAGGAATTTCAGCCGATTGAGCGCATCGTCGAACGTGAACTGTATTCTGCCTCGCATGCCCAGATACGGATTTGGCTGTCTGAGCAGCATCATGGAAAAGACGTGTATGTCATGCACTGGGCATATAAAATGAGCGGAGTTGTGGAACGCACACTGCTGGAACAGGCTTTGATCTCCGTGATAAACAGACACGAAAGCCTTCGAACCAATTTTGTCTTTTCGCGCGGCGCACTTAAGCAAAAGATTCGCCCATCAGTTTCAGGTGTTTTTAAGTTGAATACGAGCGGCCGCCATTTTCAGTCGCTGGATGATGATTCGGTTCAAGCATTTTTGACTGAGCATGTGCAAATCGGTTTCGATCTCGAAAATGAAATACTGGTAAAGGCGACACTGGTACCTTTCAGCGACGAGACTCATTTACTCCTGCTAAAAATACATCATGTCGTATCCGACGAATGGTCGATGAACGTTTTTGTTCACGAAACAATCACGACCTACAACGCTTTGCTGGAAGAGAAAGTCGCCGAATTGCCATCACTGCCTATACAATACAAAGACTACAGCGAATGGCATAACCGTCAGTGCATCGACTTCAAAGACTTCCACCAACGCTATTGGCGTACGAAGCTTTCCGGGAATTTATCGATAATCGACATTTCGGATATTAGGAATGGAGCTCAATTAAAAAGCGCTGGCTGTACAACTCAGTCTTTCATCGACGTGCAACATTCACTGGCCATTCGAGGCTTAACTCAGAATCATAAAACTACGCTGTTTTCCTTTTTGCTATCTTGCCTCAACCTTACGTTGTTGAAATATGCGGGGACGCCTGACATTTTGGTGTGCTGTCCGACCGCCGGACGATCTCACCCCAGTCTGGAAAATCAAATTGGTTTTTATGTTAACATTCTGCCATTGCGCACTCAATTAAATGATGAAGATTCTTTCACGACGGTTCTTAAAAAAACGTCGAGCGTAATAAGAGAGGCAAATGAGCACGACGACTACCCTTTTGATGAACTGGTTAAGGACGTGGCCAATGGAAATGTGCTACGCCAGTTGCCTTATAATATAGTGGTGTCCTTCCAACAACGAAACTATGAGACGCAGATGAAGGACGTAGGCATAGAGCCAGTTGACTATACAATGCGCAATAATGTACCTAATCTAAAAATTGTTTTTGCAGAGCAGGAAAATCAAATAGCGGTTTTGTTTGATTATAAAATCGCTGCAGTAAGTGAGGGAGCTGCATTGAAATTGAAGAACCTCTTTATCTCTATCGTAGAATGGGCAGTCAAGGATCCGACCGCTCTGATCTCTACTGCACCGACACTACCTGCCGAATCTACGATTGACGAGGCGCTGGGTGTAACTTTTAATTTCTAACACCATGCAAAACCCGATCGCGTCAAACAATATAGCAACCGATCAAGGAAATGGTTCGGCGTGCACTACAGAGTGTAACAGGCTTTATACGAAAGGCCAAAGACCTGCTGTTGCTATGAAATTCTCGACGTTCAAAGAGAAAGAGTATTTGCTGGATAAAAAGGCTGCGGATTTATTGAAATTGTATTCTTCGGGGCGAAGCCTCGAACAATTCATTCTTTTGTTGTCTGCATTTTCCCTTTTGTTCAGCCGATGCGAATATGCGGACGTAGTGGCAATTGATATCCCTAGACTCAAACTGGAACCAACTAATTCACCAAATTCAAATGGCGAAAATTTTCAAGTTAGAATAAACGTGTCCGAACGGGATACCCTGAAGAGTTTTTTCATGGAGGTCAGCAGTGTTTTAACACGTGCCTACAGGGAGCGGGGTGAAAGCTCCAGGGATAATAATGACCCTTCATCCTTACTCATATTTGCACACGACATTCACCGTGAACCCACGGCTGATCTCGAAAATTCTTATTCGTTAAGTATTGGCATTTCAAGCATGCCTGAACAATCGGGCATTCATTTAAAAGTTAGATACAATGTGTCGATGTTCGATGAATGGTTCATTGATAGCTTGATTTTCTATGTGACGCGGATTGTTGAGGGGTTCGGGGATTTGAATGCTCATCCGTTATCGTTAGCTATCATAAGTCAGCTAGAAAGTGAAGACCTATTTCGGTTGTTCAACCCGCCGTATGATCGCAACAGCGTCTCTGATACTGTATTAGCACTTTTTGATTCCAGCTTGAAAAAGTTCCCTCACAATATTGCATTGATTTGCGGTGAACACCAGAAAACTTACCGTCAGTTGGAATCCGAAAGCAACCAATACGCACACTACTTTTCTGAGGTACACGGAGTGAAAAAAGGAGACTTCGCGGGGATATGGCTAGAAAAATCAGATACGGGAATTCAAGTGACCTTGGCGTTGATAAAACTGGGAGTGGTCTTTGTTCCCATAAACGATGACATTCCAAAGGAGCGGTTGCGTTATATTCTGTCCGATGCTGGAATCAAAATTCTGATCACTTCGGATGGCCAAAAAGAGTCTATCGATCTCTCTCCTCTGAAGGTGATTACGGTTGGTGATTTGAGGGACGCGTTGAGGTATGCTACATCCAGACCTCTCTTGACCCTAGAGGGAACTGACCGTATATATATGGTCTACACTTCAGGCTCCACGGGAACCCCCAAAGGGATAATACTCAAGCATCAAGGTTTTCACAATTTGATTGATGATGTTTCAAAAAAATTGGGGCTCGTTTCCGGAGACAGAATTCTTCATTTTTTTCCATCGAGTGCAGATCCCTCCGTTCAAGACATTTTCCTCGCGCTTGCAAATGGTGCTGCCCTTGTCATTTTCCCCAATGACGTCATTCGCAATGTGCGAGCGTGTGTTAACGCCATTGATAAATTCCGAGTAACTGTGCTGGACATCACCCCGTCCTTTTTAAGTACCATACGCCATGATTCGTTGATGTCAGTAAGAATTATCATTGTGGGGGGTGAAGTTGCCAATCCTGTCGACGCACAGTATTGTGCAAGAACGAAGGCGTTTTATAACGCGTACGGGCCATCGGAGGCGACCGTTATGTCTACACTGTACCGAGTTGATGCGGAGGATACACACGTATCTGTTCCGATCGGGAGGCCCGTGTCAGACAAAAAAGTGTTAATCCTTGACGATCACAATAACATCTTACCTGTTGGTTTTGTGGGTGAGTTGCATCTCTTGGGTCCTGGCCTTGCCGAAGGATATCACAACTTATCAGCGTTGACCAGTGAGAGATTTATCAGAGGCTCGCATTTCGGCGGCGAATTGATGTATAAAACCGGTGATCTGGTCAGAGGTCTTCCATCTGGGATAATCGAATTTGTTGGAAGAAAAGACACGCAATTGAAATTGGGAGGCCACCGCGTTGAGCCGATAGAAGTGGAGGTGGCATTACTCAGAACTCCAGCCATAAAAGAGGCATCCGTCGTACCAGTGCCGTTGTCTGGTGGTAGCTCAATAACGCTCGTCGCATTCTACACTACTCACGATGCCGCCGTGTTGGATGAAAAGCAATTGTTGGAGGGGATTGCAGACTACATCCCTTCTTATATGAAGCCCTCAAGGGTGATCCATAAGATTACAATGCCGTTCACTCCGACGGGTAAGATTGACCGTCGCGCGTTAGCTGAAGAACACAAACATCACCTGACGTTTGATCGCGAGGCGGAGCAGACCGTCACTGAAATGGAAAATCAAATTCGCGCAATGTGCCAGCGATTACTCGGTGTGAGCTCCGTTGGCGTTGAGGCCGATTTGTTTGCGCTTGGTCTTCACTCGCTGACGGCGATGGAGCTCTGCGGCGAAGTCTACAAACAATTCCAGGTAGAATTGAAATACCACGAGGTTGTTGAGAATGCATCTGTCAAAGGCTTGACTCGCTTAGTCGATCGGGATGTGCCCTTGGGCTACGAAGGAATCACGCGTGTACAGAACCGTGACTATTTTGACCTCTCTTTTGCACAGAGGCGCCTGTGGATTACCTTTGAGGTCAAGGATAATATCAGCGACTACAATATTCCTATGGCCTTTCATATTTGTGGCGCTGTCGATCCAGTTACTTGCGCGCGCGTTTTCGATTATTTAATTGATCGTCACGAATCTTTACGGACACGGTTTGTTATCCGTGATGGCGTTCCTTATCAGCAGATCGATAGTCGCAATACCCGATTCCAATTAAAGCTTCGTGATCTGCAGTCATTTCAAGATCCGGATGCCGAGGTAAAAAGACAGTTGCTGATCGAAGCAACACACTCATTTGACCTCCAAGCTGAAACACCGTTAAGAGCCGTGCTTTTTCGGATAGCGAACGATGAGTGGGTGTTCTTTATTAATGTCAATCATATTCTTACTGACGGCTGGTCGATGGAGACGTTGGCCTATGAATTCCATACCCTTTATGCTGCGATGATTGCGGGCAAGAAAGAAATATTTGAACACCTTCCTTTTCAATATCGTGATTTTGCCGCTTGGCAAAACAATTGCACTACAAACAACAGGTGGATGCCATCGGCTCAGTACTGGGCAAAAAAATTGGCAGGATTTTCAGCGCCTTTGAAAATACCTGTGGATAAAACTCACGAAGACGTTAAATCTCAGGGTGAAATCATTAAGCTACAATTGGATTCAACTCTTGTTGATCAACTTAATGATGTGGCAAAGAATCACTCTACGACGTTGTACACGATCATTCTTACTGCTTACAATGTTCTACTGTACCGATATTCCGGTCAGGAAGATATAATTATTGGAACACCGGTTGCGGGGAGAGAACACCCATCGTTAAATAACCAAGTTGGATTTTATGTAAATGTAATTCCGTTGCGAACGACCATCCGACCGACAGTCCCTTTGTCTGCATTGCTTAAGGAGACAACGCTGGTTATCAATGAAGATCTCAAATTTTCTTACTACCCCTTCGAACTGATGCTTCGTGACAGGAGTGACGGAGACGCAGAAAATACTGAGCTTTTTTGCACGGGGTTTACATGGAATACGATTCGAAATCTTAACGTACCGGAGTCCTTATGGCAGATGGAGCAAATGGATGTTGGATTTAGGAAAGTACTTTGGGACCTGTGGCTATTTGGCGTTTGGCATTCGGACAACACTATTTCAATTTCATTCGAATACAACAAATCATTGTTTTATGATGACACTGTCTCAAAAATGATGGATCGCTTGATAACCATAATTAGAACATTTATCGACAGCCCGGAAATCAAAATAATGGATATTCAATTCGGCGATGATATAGACGAAAGTCATAACCATAGTATAAAGTCATTTGACGTCGACCTGATTTGAGGAAAATGAAGTTTTGCAAAAAAAAAATGTACAAGAATTAATTTGAGGACTTATGAGCCGAGTTGACACAGTTAGATATACAGGTGCCGCCTATGAAAAGCATTTCGAATTCTGGAAAAAATTCAAAGACGATTGGAATGGATTTTTATTTAGACAAAATCATTTGTTCAATACCGGGGGCCAGTTTGAAAGGGTTACGTTTTCAATACAAGACCCTTCCTTCCGAAGTTTGGTAACAGACAACGACAGTCTAATTTATGTTACTGTTGCGTCGGCGTGCGGCATTTTTTTTAGCAGGTGCTCAGGATCAACAAGAATTGTGTTTGCTTCGCCTGTACACAGAGACGTGGCTGGAGATTCCGCAGTAAGCGAAATTCCAATTTTCATGACCGTGGATCGCGAAAAAAACCTCCGCCAATTTTTGAAGGAAAATTTGGAGACAACAAAGTATGCATTCTTATATCAGCATTATCCAATAAAAGACTTGCCTTACTTCGAGGACTTTCTCGGTGCGTATGAGTCGAGTATCTTGATTTCAAGCGCACAGCTACACCGTGAAGCAGTCGAAATTGAAAATTATGATCTCTCGATCAGAGTTGATCGTCAGGAAAACGAAATCCGCTTAGAGATCAGCTATAATGTGCAGTTCTTTGAACGTTATTTTATTGAAAATGCAAAAGCGGAATTAATAGAAATTTTTTCACACTTCGCTGATCTGGATGCACCCTTGGGCAAAATCATCAACGGAAGGAGGGACGTATTTGTCGAGGAAGGAATTCAATCAAATGAAACGATCGTCGATCTATTTACAAAAGCGGCGTCTAAAAACGCAGAACGGATTGCAGTTGAATTCAACGGGGAATCATTGTCGTATGCTCAGTTGCATAAACGTTCGAATAGCCTCGCAAAAGTTCTTCAAACCCGGTTTGGCATCAAGCACGGCGACATCGTAATGTGTGCGGTCGATCGCTCCGAACATTTAATTGTTTCGCAGCTCGGAATTTCAAAGGCAGGCGCTGCGTTCTTGCCCGTTGATCCAAGCATTCCGATCGAAAGATTGAAATACATTTTTGATGACTCCGATTCAAAGTTGATTCTGACTGTTTCAGAATTGGCGCTGACGCTATCCGATGTGCGTTGCCAAAAATATTTTATAGATGTTGAACCGGCTACTGATGGCGAGAATGATGTCATTATAAACGGCTCAACACCGGATAGTTTGGCGTATGTCATTTACACGTCAGGTTCCACGGGATTACCCAAAGGAGTGATGATAGAGCATCGTTCGTTGGTGAATCTGGTACTGTGGCACATTGCGCAATTTGGGGTTCACCCTGAAAGCAGAGCTTCGATGTATGCCAGCGTGGGATTCGACGCGTCGGTGTGGGAAATTTGGCCTTATCTTTCTGCGGCCGCAACATTATATCCAATGACGGATATGGCCAAGTCCGATCCCTCGAATATCGCCGACTTTTTGCGGCAAAACAGAATAACGCATTGCTTTCTTTCTACGAGTGTTTGCGAAATGATTTTCTGCCGAAATAATTACACGACGGATCTCGAAAAGGATCTGCTTGTGTTGACAGGAGGCGATAAAATGACGGTGCCCAACGGAAGCCCATATCGCGTTGTTAATAACTACGGTCTTACCGAATGCTGTGTCGTGACAACGTCATATCCATTGGAAGCTAATCACCAAGGGTCCATACCGATCGGAAAACCCATTTTCAACACACAGGCCTATATCGTCAACAAGCTTTTTGAACTCACTCCGGTCGGAGTGGTGGGTGAGTTAGTTATAGGAGGAATCGGCGTTGCTCGAGGCTATATTAATAATCAAGAATTGACAAGTCAGAAATTTTGTCAAGATTTCATCAGTAGCCGAGGACGTCTTTACAAAACGGGCGACTTGTGCCGTCTTTTGGCTACTGGCGATATTGAATTTATTGGTCGCGAGGACAATCAGGTTCAAATACGTGGCGCGCGCGTCGAATTGGGTGAAGTGGAAAGCCTGTTGTTGAAATATGAAGGAATGCAAAGCGCCGCTGTCGTGAGTGCCGAAAGGAATAGCAGAGTCCAGATTATTGCTTTTTGTATTTCTGAAGAAGAAGTGGATGTGTCGCTCTTGCGCAGCTACCTCGCTAAGTACATCGCTCCATACATGATTCCTGACGCCTTCTTTTTTAGAGACTCATTTCCGTTAACTCATAACGGTAAAGTTGACAAACGACGTTTGCTGGATGAAGTTGAACTCGTCACAGAAGCCCATGCTGAACCAACATCTGATGTGGAAAGAAGTTTGCTCGAGATTTTTGAAAACGTGCTTAAGACAAATGGCATAGGCATACGTGACAATCTGTTTGCATTGGGATTGGATTCACTTAAGGCTCTTCGCGTTGTAGAAACGATCGGTAAAAAAATTGGCCCCATTTCTATTGGCGAGATATTTACTTATTATACGGTAGAAAGGTTGGCCGGCCTGATGGGCGAGCTTCGCCACACTCCGTCCAATGCAGCAATACTAGCTGATGGTCATACACAAATTGAAGAATTCAAGCAGCGAGTTCTTGCAGAGACACTAATCCCGAATGACTGTGAAGATATCTATCCCATCACTGCAATTGAAAACGGGATGATTTATACTGCGCTTCTACGCCCCGAGGTACCCATTTATTATGATCAGATAATTTTCCAGGCCGATATCCACGACATCTCTGCTTTGACACGAGCCCTTGAGCTTTTGGTGCAAAAACACTCAATCTTGCGGACAAGATTTTATCTCAATCTTTTTAGAGAGCCGATGAAGATGGTGATCAACCAAATGCAATTGCCGATAGTCGTGGATGATATTTCGTCTTTGAACGGCGAAGAGCAACGAGCGGCGATTGATCTCTATAATAAAGAGGATTCAACGAGGCGTTTTGAATTTCGGGGAGAGATCCTTTGGAGAATGCGACTTTTCCATTTGGGCGATAGCAAGTATTACATCACATGGAGTGTGTTTCACTCCATTATGGACGGATGGAGCGTGTCATCTTTTATTGCTGAACTTTCCGGGTTGTTAGCCGACCCTTTCATCAAGAACAGGGGAGACCTAGAGCCCTTGAAGAGCTCCTATAAAGATTATTGCGCATGGACCCTTGGATTGAGAGCGTCCTTCGAAACCACGCGATTTTGGCAAGAAAAATTAAGTGGATATACACGAAGCAAGTTGCCGTTCAATTTGCAAGGCAAGAGACGACGCAGAGATACTGTTTCTTCAGTTGTTGAAATAGATTTTGACGATGTGCCCGTGTCAGTTATAACTGAAACAGCGGTTCGCTCGCAAGTGATGCCAAAAGCAGTCTGCCTGGCAGCTTACGTCTACTTGCTGCATCTCATTTGCCGGGAAACTGATATTACGTTTGGAACAGTAAGTAACGATCGCCCACCGCTGGATGACGGTGACCGAATTCTAGGATGTTTTCTCAATACGCTGCCCTTTCGCATAGACATCAAGCGTTTCGATCACGTGAATGAATTAATTTCTTTCGTGAATGAATCGCTGATTGAAATGAAGAATCATGAGGTTCACTTGGTTTCAATTGCGGATGTGTTGGGAGAGAAAAACCGCGGCAATAATCCATTCTTCGACTGTATTTTCAATTTTACCGACTTCCATATCATGAACGAGTGGAAGCAGAATAATGTAGTGAGTGGGAGAAAAGATCTCTTTGAGAAGAATGATATTTTCTTTTCGCAGATGACCAATACGTTGTTTGATTTTGAAGTTGATTCTACCTATGAACTTCTGCATGTCCGAATAAAATATTCAACGGCATATTTCGAGCATGCTGACATGAAGCACGCCGTAAGCTTGTATCATCGCATCATAAAATCATTTATAGAGCGGCCCGCGCAATCCATGGCCGACGTCAATTTACTGACCGGCGACGAAAGGGTGTTTCTCTTGAATCAATTCAACAATACCGTGCGGACGTATGACAATATGATGTGCCTTCACGAGTTGCTGGAGCGAAGTGCAGCGACGTCGCCGCATGCTCCGGCAGTAGTAGCAAACGACATCGAACACTCGTACTTCGAGCTAAATCAAAAATCTAATCAACTAGCTCACCTTCTTTTGCGTTCGGGAGCAAGACCCGGCAAACCGATAGCCATAATCATGGGAAAAACGCCAGACATGATCATCGCCATGTTTGCCATCTTGAAAGCGGGATGTCATTACGTGCCGATTGACCCTGCCTATCCCGCCGAGAGACAAAAATTCATTATCAAAAATTCGCAGGCAGAGCTGGTGATAGCGGATGAGAAGTTGGAGCTCCTATTGCACTTGACAGAGGGAGTCAACACGATTTTCATCGGCGATATCGATTTTTCAACGCAGCCGCGGGAAAATCTGGCAAAGAAATCCGACAGCAGAATGTTGGCCTATGTGATCTACACATCTGGTTCTACAGGTGTGCCGAAAGGCGTGATGATACAGCATCACTCGGCCATTAATTTGATACAGTGTATCAATGAGCAGTTCGAGGTGACTTCGACGGACAAGCTTATTCTCACCACCTCAATTAGTTTCGACTTATCGGTTTACGATATATTTGGAATGATTGCGGCAGGTGGAACGATCCTACTTCCAGGCCAGGATTTAATTGGAGACAACACCGCCTTGTTAACGCTTGTCGCGGACAAAAAAGCGACGTTCTTCGATGCAGTGCCGACGACAATGCAACAACTCGTCGAGCACTTGGAAGCAAATCAATTTCGTGAGCTTTCGAGCATCCGCAGAGTCTTTATGAGTGGAGATTGGGTTCCGCTGAACCTTCAGGCTAGAATAAAGAAGTTTTTTCCGAATGCGTCAGTGGTTGCTTTGGGAGGTGCAACGGAAGCTACAATCTGGTCAAATTATTTTGAGATTGACCGTGTTGAAGAAGGTTGGCTCAGTATTCCCTACGGCAAACCCCTGTACAATAATTTCTTTTATATTCTGGATGAACAGCGTCGAATGGTGCCCATTGGAGTTGCGGGTGAACTTTATATCGGAGGTGCAGGGGTTGCCGAAGGCTATATTCATGCAAAAGAATTGAGCGAAAAAGCATTCGTGCCGAATACGTTTTGCGCAGGCTCCGACACCGTCATGTATAAAACCGGTGACTTGGGGCGAATGATGACAGACGGAAATATGGAGTTCTTGGGGCGACTCGATCACCAAGTGAAAATCAATGGATATCGTATCGAGTTACAGGAGATTGAAATGCTCGTAACGTCATTCCCCGGTGTACGCGACGTCAAGGTGCTGGCCAAAAGACAAACGGGCGACCTTCATGCTTCTTCACTTGTTGCGTATATTACCTGCTCGGGAGTTTTGGAAGTAGATAATTTGCGAAGACATCTGAGCAGCAAACTCGCATTTTACATGGTGCCTTCGCATTTTGTGGTGATGGACTCGTTCCCGGTTAATAGCAATGGAAAGATTGACATTGCTAAGTTTCCTGATCCCGTCGCTACAGACGACGTAACGGAATACAAACCACCGGTGACGAATGTTGAGAAGGAACTCGCTGAGATATTAGGCAAGATTGTGAGCAAAGATGCACCCAGCATTGTGGCGAATTACTTTGATCTCGGACTAAATTCGTTGAAACTAATCGCATTCCTCTCGCAAATACAAAACAAATTTCCGGTCGACATTACAATCACGGATTTGTTCAGTACCCATACCATTGAGTTGTTGGCCGCATTTATTTCAGAGCGAACAGAAGGAAGACAGCCGGGTAAAACGGAAATCAAGGTTGAGACTTTCTGATATTGAATAATATAAATTGATAGACAACGAAAACGTAGATGAACAAAACAGGTTGTGATATAGCCATCATTGGGATGAGTGGTGTTTTCCCGAAAGCCGATAACATCGCTGAGTTTTATGAAAATCTTTGCAATGGAGTCGATGCGATTGGCAGGATACCGGCCAAGAGGCTCGCATTGCATGGCTTCAATACAGAGGAACGTTATCAAGAACTCGGCGTGATAGAGGACATCGATCTTTTCGATCACTCGTTTTTTGGGATTTCGAAATCAGAAGCCGAATTAATCGACCCGAATCAACGAATGATGCTCCAAATGGTTGCAACAGCGATTCTCGATTCGGGGTATAGTCTTGAACGTGTTCGCGGATCTGACACTGCTGTTGTAATGGCGGCTGTAGTGCCTTACTATGGATTGCTACTTTCAGAATCGAGTGTTTTTAATTTGACGTCTGTGCTACCGGCAAATGTGGCCGGACGTGTGAACTATTCTTTCGATTTCCGGGGACCCTCATTTACAGTCGATACTTCGTGTTCAACATCGCTTACTGGCATTATTCAGGCCTGTGATTTGTTGAACCGGGGAGTGTCACAATTGGCTGTGGTCGGTGCTATCAATCTGATTTTTGAATTCTTTCCCCATCGGGGGCGGCAGGCCGCAAGCGGAATCACGGCACCGGATGGTCGGTCGAAAGCATTCAGCGCTCAAGCGAACGGAACCGGATGGGGAGAAGGGGGAGGCGTGGTGGTTCTCAAAAGACTTGACCAAGCAGTGGCCGATGGAGATGTAATACATGCCGTTATAAAAGGCGGTGGACTAAATCATGACGGAAGGCGAACTGTGGGAATGGCAGCACCCAGTGTTGATGCGCAGACAGAAGTTATTCTTCAGGCATGGAAAAATAGTGAGATAAACCCCGAGGATATTGGTTATGTGGAAGCGCACGGAACGGGTACACCGTTAGGCGATCCAATTGAAGTGGCGGGCTTGTCACACGCCTTCAATAAGCATACCTCCAGAAAAAACTTTTGCGCCCTTGGAACTGTGAAATCAAATATTGGTCACTTGAATGGCGCAGCCGGGATGGCGGGGTTGCTTAAGGCAGTACTATCTATTTCTCGAAAGAAAGTATTCCCAAGTCTACATTTTACAGCCCCAAATCCTAACATCGAGTTTCAGAGTTCGGCGTTGTTCGTTAACACACATCTGAAAGATTGGGACGGGGAAAAGCGTATTGCTGTTGTGAGCAGCTTTGGCGTAAGTGGAACCAATGGGCACATTGTTCTTCGTGAACCACCGGAGAGAGAACAAAACACGGTGGACGAAAGACACACTGTTATCAAATTGTCGGCAAAAAACGAAAGGTCTTTAAATACTTACCTGATGAGGGTGAAGGAATTCATGACGCGGTCATCTGCTCGTCTTGCCGATATTGCTTTCACACTCAACGATGGGCGTGATGATTTTCAATACCGACTGGCCTTTACGGGCTCACGCCTACAAATAATCAGTCAGATGGAGTCAGCACTTTTGGTTCGAGGCGAATACTCTCGATCAGCAGCTGCCGAGGTTTGCCTCCTCTTGTCGAGTGATTCCCAAATTTCCACGTCTACCCTCAACAAGCTATGCGA
>Ga0105046_10000850_pt1 | contig 44755 bp, 32 predicted proteins | sample MAT03_FD_78385 | JGI IMG/M metagenome (GOLD analysis project Ga0105046, IMG submission 78385) | Freshwater microbial communities from Lake Fryxell liftoff mats and glacier meltwater in Antarctica - MAT-03 (megahit assembly) | ecosystem: Environmental > Aquatic > Freshwater > Ice > Liftoff... | reverse complement strand
GGAAGGGGCACTGGCGTGGGAAGGGGCACTGGCGTGGGAAGGGGCGCGGGAACGGGCACTGGCACACCCTGTTCGGCCTTCGGCAGCTCTACGAGCGAATCCGCCAGCCGCGGCAATTCCACCTGCGATGCCGCCGACCTCAACATCTCCATGGCCGGGGGTGCTGCCGGCTTGGCGGGGGACTCTTTCGCCGCTGGCTTCGGGGCCGGCTTCTCAACGGGCTTCTCAGCTTCCTTGGCTGGGTTTTTTCCCCAAGTGTCCGCCGGCGAGCTCTTCGCTTTCAGCACGCCGTTTCGCGTCAGAAAATCCTCGACCAGCGGAATGATCTCTTCATACGCGTCTTCCACCACGTAGTGCCCTGCGTCGTCGATCGGGTTCACTTCGGCGTCAGGGAAGAACTCGTCCACAAACCGCTCGAGGAAGTGCGGCGTGAAGCACCAGTCTTTCATGCCCCAGATGAACTGCACGGGCCGGCGTTTGAACTGGGCCAGGCCCGCTTCGATCGAGGCCAGTGTGCCGTAGCTCGGATGGCTCGGCTTCAGCGGAATGTCCTGCACAAAGCGATGCGTGGCGATCCGGTTGGCCCACGAGTCGTACGGCGCAATCAAGCCTGCCTTTACCGCGGCCGTCATCCGCTCTGGCTTCTCCGTGGCCCAGGTCAGCGCCGCCCGGGCGAATCCGTTCATCCCGCGCACCGAAAGCGCCCCCCAATAAGGAACGCGGCAGGTGCGGATGCGAAACGGGATCCGTGTGTCGCGAAAGGCGGCCGTATTGAAGAGGATGAACCGCCCAAAGCGCTGCGGCATGGCCACCGCGGTTCCCAGCCCAATCGCCCCGCCCCAGTCATGGGCCAGCAGAGTCACATCCTGCAGGTTGAGTTGTTCGACCAGCCAGCGCAGATTGCGAATGTGCTGTGCCAGCGTGTACGGGTAGTTCTGCGGTTTGTCCGACAGCCCGCAGCCGATGTGATCGACGACCACGCAGCGGAAGCGATCCCGAAAGGCCAGCACCAGATTGCGCCAGTAGAAGCTCCACGTCGGGTTGCCATGTACCATCAGCAGGACGGGGCCTTTCCCCTCGTCCAGATAGTGGTAGCGATGTCCGTCGAGCATCCGCACGTAGGACTGGAACGGATACAGTTCGCGCCAGATGCCATCCTTGTGCGCGGACATGAGACCTCGGGGTGGGAAAGCGTCGAACTGGGCGGGACGATTGACCTTACGTATCCAACATAACAGGACAGGTTGGAAAATCTATTGTCGCGCCCGACGAGAGAGAAGAGCCACCCGGCATCCTCTCTCCGGCGTACATGCACGACGTCTCCTTGACGCCAGACCGCGGCAGGCGAAAATACGCCCGTCCCCCCTCTGGCTTTCAACTCCCAGGAGATTCCCGTGGACCGTTGGCCTATCGGTGTGTTCGCCAGTGTCGATGCCGGCCTGGGCGTAAAGCTCGAAGTTGCCCGCGAACTTGGCGTGCCGACCATCCAGGTGCATGCCCCGCACAAAGCCACCCGCACGCCCGAGGCCGCGCAGGCCTTTCTGGCGCGCTGCCGCGAGGCGGGCATCACCATCACCTGCGTCTTCGGCGGGTTCGACGGCGAAAGCTACGCCGACATCCCCACCACGCAGAAGACCGTCGGTCTGGTCCCTCAGGCGACCCGCGCCGACCGCACCACCGAAATGAAAGAGATCGCCGACTTCGCGCATCTGCTAGGTGTGAAATCGGTCGGCCTGCACATTGGCTTCGTGCCTCACGACGCCCAGGACCCGCTGTATGGCGAGGTGGTAGCCATCACCCGCGAGCTGTGCAACTACTTGAAGAAGAGTGCTCAGTCGCTGCACCTGGAGACCGGCCAAGAGACGGCCGACGACCTGCTGCGCTTCATCGGCGATGTCGGCGTCGACAACCTGTTCATCAACTTCGATCCGGCCAACATGATCCTGTACGGCACGGGTGATCCGATCGAAGCCCTGAAGAAAGTTGGAAAATTCGTCCGCAGCGTCCATTGCAAAGATGGCAAGTGGGCCAAGAATCCTGGTAAGGAGTGGGGCGTCGAGATGCCGCTGGGCGAGGGGGACGTCGGCATGGAGACCTATCTGCGAACCTTGAAGGAGATCGGCTACACCGGGCCGCTGACCATCGAGCGCGAGATCGCCGCCGAACCTGCCCGGCAGAAGGCCGAGATCGGCGGCGCGGTGAAGCTGCTGAATGAACTTAAAGCCAAGATTGGATAGCGCTCCTCGTCCGTCTATTCCATAGTGGGTTCGCGCTTAAACCGACCCCGGAGGGGTCCAAGCGATTAGCCGGGGGTAAGCGAAGCGACACCCCCGGTGGCTTGCAAAAGAGCGATTCCGACCCCGAAGGGGTCGCAGCCTGCTTTTGACGGTGGCGTATGCTGTGACCCCTTGCGGGGTCAGGATGGAATGGAAGCCGCGAAACCGGGGGTGTCGCTTCGCTTACCCCCGGCTAATCGCTTGAGACCCCTCCGGGGTCGACAACGCGAGAGCTTGCCGAATAGGAATGGACGCACGACTACAAACTGTGTCACCTCCGTTGATCAACAAACTCACTGCGAACATAGGATAGCTACGGATGCCCTGGATTTCGGAACGTGCCGAGCGGATCGACGAAGGCCAACTGCAGGCCTTGATGCAGCAGACCGCCGACGAAGCCAAGAAGCGGATCTGCGCCAATCCCAAGCGGGTGCTGCTGCTTCCTCCGGACATCACGCGGATGCACTCCGGCGCGGGGCGGCTGACCGAGTATCTGTACAAGATCTTCTCGCCGACGGCCGACGTGCATGTGATCCCCACGCTGGGTCAGCATGTGCCTCACACGCCTGAAGAGAATCGGACGATGTTCGGTTCGATCCCCAACGAGCGGATCCACGCCCACGATTGGCGCGAGGGCTGCGTACACGTGGGCGAGATCTCGGCTGAGTTTGTGAAGCAGGCGACCGCCGGCGTGGCCGATTGGACGATTCCGGTCGATCTGAACAAGATGCTGATGACCGAGCAGTGGGACCTGGTGATCAACATCGGCCACGTGGTTCCGCACGAGGTGCTCGGCTTCGCCAACCACAACAAGAACTACTTCATCGGGCTGGGGGGCAAGGAGACGATCTGCGCCTCGCACATGGCCGCGGCCTGCTGCGGTATCGAGAACAACCTGGGGAATCTGATCACGCCGGTGCGGGCCTGCTTCAACAAAGGTGAGGACGACCTGCTGGGCAAGTTGCCCGACTTCTACGTGCAGGTGGTCATGGCCCGCAACGCTGGCGGACAGTTGGTACACACGGGCGTCTACGTCGGCGACGATCTGGAAACCTATCTGGCTGCCGCGCGGCAGTCGCGCGAGCAAAATATCACCACCTTCGACGAGCCCTTGAAGAAGGTTGTGTGCGTGATGCAGGGGGACGAGTTCTTCAGCACCTGGGTGGCCAATAAGGCCGTCTATCGCACCCGCATGGCGATGGCCGACGCGGGCGAGCTGCTGATCCTGGCCCCTGGCCTGAAGCGGTTCGGCGAACAGCCCGAAGTCGACGTCTTTATCCGCAAGTACGGTTACTGCGGCACGCCCAAGGTGATGGAGGGCTACCGCAAGAACGCCGACATGCAGGACCTGGCCCATGCCACCGCGCATCTGATTCACGGCTCGTCGGAAGGCCGGTTTAAGATCACGTACGCGCCCGGGCATGTGAGCAAGGCCGACGTGGAGCAGGTCGGCTTCGGCTACGCGGACTTGAAGGAGGCCTGGGCACGCTACCAGCCGGATAAGCTGAAGGAAGGTTTTAATACGTTGCCCGACGGAGAGCAGATTTTCTTCATTCCGACTCCTTCGGCAGGGCTGTGGTCGACCAAGGCCAAGCTGTTCGGCAGGACGTAGTCGCTCATCGGTCCAGGACCAAAGGGCCGAAATTCGCTAGCGCAGGCCTGAGGAATCTGCTCGCCCCCTTCGGGGCAAATCGATCCACGCAACGCGACGTCGTGAAGGGGCCGAACGCAGGGCGCGCCGGCAGCCGGGACGCCTGCACCAGGACCGCCCCGGGGCGGAACCTGCTGGCCGCAGCGGTGTGCCTCGTTTCACTCTGCACACCCTACGTTGTCTAATACGTTGTCTACCTGGTCAGTCCGCGGGCGGAGAACGGGACGATGAGGGCCCGGTGCGACGACCTTTCTTGCGATCGCGACGAGAACGGCGCGAGGACGCGTCGCGCGGCGCGGGATGTAACTTTTCGGGTTGGCGCGAAAGGAGCGGATTGGCAAAGGGTTGAGCGCTCGCCGCCTTGGCATGAATCGGCAACACTTCGGGTACCTTGCGGATCGTGCCTTCGCTTAAGGCCGCGATCATCGGATGGACCGGCTTGGGAGCGAAGAGTTGGGCGAGCTGTTCGCTTGGGATGCGGCGATCAGCGGGGAGGTCGGCCGGGGTGAGGAGCCCGGGATGTAACTTTTCGGGTTGAAGGTCCGGGATGTAACTTTTCGAGTTGCCGGGCGCGAAGAGAGCTTCCGCCCCCTTCACCAGCCCTCCCCGCGCGTAAGAGGGAGCAGGACAAGACGCGTGTAACTTTTCGGGTTGAGGCGCAGCTTGCAGGTCGACGCCGAACTCCTTGAGAAGCGCCAGCGTCTGCGGGAGTGACGCGTCGAGCGGCGCGGGGGAGGAGGCGGGGGGAAGCAGTTCGTCGAGGTGACATCGCGCTTCGCAGAGAGCCATCATGGTTTCCATGCGACTCGCTTCGGGATAGGCCCGCCCGCATTCGGCCAGCGCCTTCCGAGCCAGGCCGGCGGCCTCGGCCGCGCGAGCTAGCGCTGACATCGCTTCTTCGTGAGGAGTCAGCGGTCGATCGGGAACGGGCGAAGGGAGGGGCGGAGAGGCTTTGGCCTCGGCTTTGGCTTTTTTTCGGGCAATTTGGCGGTCTTCGCGAGCCAGGGTGCGACGCTCGGCCTGGTCCTCCATGTGCTTCTTGAAGACGGCCTTGTCGGCAGCATGCGGCTTGACCTTGCCGACGAGTTGCCGACTGACCCGGCAGGTCTTGGCGATCTCGGCGTCGCTTGCGCCGGCAAATTCAGGTTCGCAGAGCATGGCGGCGATTTCGAAGCATTTGTCTTCGCGCGTCCGCGGAACGCCATGGCGGGCGTTGGCGCCGCAGGCGAAACGGGTGGCCTCACGAACGTCTCCTTCGAAGAGTTCGACCGCGATCTCGGCATGACCGGCAGCGCGGGCCCCGTAGTAGCGGTGAAATCCGTCGGCCAGGAACATGCGGCCATCGGGCGACTTGAAGACATCGAGCGGCGGCAGTGTGTCCCCCTCTCGATAAGAGGCGGCATAGTCTCGGATGGCCCGTGGGCGGATACGGGTCCGGGCGTGGACCGAGGGATCGGCGATGAGTTGATCGAGCGGCAGCGTGGTCTTCATAAAACTGTCCCCTGACATTTTCCTGCTCCATCCGCATTATACACTAAATATCAGACTGATGTAAAGTAGTTTGTGAGATTGATGTAATGCCTTTGTGTCGCGTCATTTCGGTTTGTCGTCGAGCGGCTGCCAAAGAAAGAGGATGGGAGGTCGTTTGTAGCGGGATGGGGAGCGCACGAGAGCGCAGCAGGCGGGACGCCTGCACCACAATAAAAAAAGGCCCCTCGTCCCGATTGGAACGAGGGGCCTTTCGATTGAAACTTACAAAACACGCAGCGGCGAGCTTACTCGCTCTTGGTGCTCTTCTTGGCGTTGAACTTGCCATGGAAGCCGGCGTTGTGCATGCACTGCAGCAGCTCGACGGGGTCCATGCCCTTGCCCTTGAAGGTGGCGGTCTTGTTGGTGCGGTTGTAGTCCTGGCCACCCTCTTCCAGACCCTTGGGCTGGGCGATTTCGACCGTGTTGCCGATGCTCACGCCGCAGGCATTGCAGCACAGGTGAACCTCGTCGAACACGATCTCGTCGAACTTCTGGCCTTCTTCGACCTTCTCGTACTCGGGGACGTACTTGTCCGAGTTGATCTTGATGTCGCCCCAGTAACCCTGCTTGACCAGCGCCATGATACCTTCGATGGCGACGTCCTTGCTGGACGCTTCGAACGAGCACTGATTGCCGGCTCGCAGCACCTTGGCGTTGGTCACGCCTTTGACCTTCTTCAGCGCGTCGTAGATGGTCTTCTCGCAGATCGGGCAGCACATGTGCATGGCGCCGATCTTGATCTTCTCTACGGCCTGGGCCTGACCGGCTCCAAGCACCAGGAACAGGCCGCAAATGAGAGCGGCCGCATGACTTCGTCGAAACATCGTTCTTCTCCAAGACTTCTACAGGTATGAACTAAAGGGGAGCCGGCTCACCCCACTCGTTTGCGCGGCAACAACTCAACGGACCCTCAGGATTCTAACGCGACGGACACCTGGGGCCAGCGATTTTCCTACTCGCTGGATTCCCCGCTATGAAATCGGCCCGGTTACTTCTTCGGTTCCGCGGCCGGTTCGGACTTCAGCTTGGCGTGGTAGCCGGCCTTGTTCAGGGCGGCCTGGATCTTGGCCAGGTCGAGGGTCGAGCCCCCCTTGGCCGCAATCACCACGGTATGATCTTTTTGATTGCATTCGATGATGCCTAGCGCGTCGTCCTTCTCCAGGGCCCGCACGACCCCGTTGGTGCATGCCCGACAGCAGAGATGGACCTGCTCAAACACGATTCGCTCGGCGGTGGCACCGGCCTTTACGGCCTCTTGCGGGAACGCGGACGGCTTGCCGTCGACCACGACCGCGGCATAGAGCCCGGCCTTGCCGACCGCCGCCAGGGCCTTGGCCGTGACATCGGCGCCGGTCGTCTTGAACTCGGCGCTGGCCGCCCCGCGATCGACCGTGACCTTCGAGACGCCTGTGACTTCGCCCAGGGCCGATTCGAGAATGCTGACGCAGTTGGCGCAGCACAGATGCAGACCTTTAAGCTGTACATCGGCGGCGCGGGCATCGGCGGCGAGCCAGCAGGCCAACGCGAAGACCGACGCGACACGTAACGATCGTGATAGCATCGCGAATACCCAAGTCGGGGCCGAATAGCGCCATCCGCTCCCACCGAGCGGAAACGACCGTAGTGTAGGGTGGTTAGGTAGATGGGTCAACGTGAGGTGCGCCCGCCGACCACGGCGGGGGTCTGCCCATGATCGGCATTCCTGGGCCGGAGACTTGAAACAAAGCAGACCATTGCGCGGGGCAACGTTGTGGTGCAGGCGTCCCGCCTGCTGGAACATCGGACCCAATTCACCGCAGGCGGGACGCCTGCACCACAAGAGCAAGCTCGGCTAGAATCGGTCGGCGCCGTTCACCCCACGAGAAACGTCATGCTCCGTCCTCGAATCCTTCGGACGCTCCTGTACAAGGAGGTGCTTCGCTACCGGTACAACTGGGGGCTGTTGGTAGTGGTGTTCGCCCTGATCGCCCTGGCGGCGCTGGTCAGTCTGGGCGGAGAGAACGAGATGCTGACCGGACAGGTTCCCGCGGGCGAGCGAAAACTTCGCGTGGTCTGCCCGACCGACAGCCCGTGGGGTGAATACTTGCGGCAGCACCTGCCGCCGGGGGACGAGTTGCAGGTGGACTTCCGCACCCGGCTGCCTGCCAGCTCTCGCAATCTGCTGGCGGTGGAGTTGTTTGCACCAGGCGAAGCACCCGCTGGCGAGCCGCCTGTGACGGCGCATACCGTCCGCTTCTGGCATCGGGATGCCGACGCCAGCAACCTGCTGGTTTGCCAGGACTGGATCGAGCGCGAGTCGGCGAAGTACCTGGGCCGCCAGCCGGCGATCGAAATGCAGCGAACGAAGGTGCGTTCCAACAAGGGCGAGATCGTACCGCTGGTGATCACGGGGCTGGTCGCCTTCGCCCTGTACCTGCCGGCCTTCAATCTATTCATCACTTCGACGGGTGAAGAGCGAGAGAAGAAGCAACTGCTGGCCCTGCTGCTCTCGCCTGTCCGTCCGCTGGAGATGGTCGTCTCCAAGGCGATCTTCTATGCCGCCGGGAGTCTGTTCGTTTCGCTCACGGTGGTGGCGCTCTACAAGCCGGCGCTGGTCATCGACCCGCGGCTGGTGCTGGCCGTGTTGTTCGGCTCGGTGGGATATGTCGCCATCGGCACGGTGCTGATCAGCTACATTCGGCGGCAGACGACCATCAGCACGGTCTCGATGCTCTACCTGATGGGTGTGGGAGCGGTGGTCTCGCTGGCCAAGGTGCTCCCGATCTTTAACCTTCTCAGGTTTCTGCTCATCGAGAACTACCTGTACCTGCTGCTGCAACTGGTACTGACGGGCGAGCCGCCGGCGCGCCACCACTATGGCGAACTTGCCGGGCTGGCGGTGGTCGTGACCGGCTGGATGATCGTGGCCGTGGTGGTCTTCGCGCGGCGTAGCAAGGGAATCGCCCAGGCGCGCTGAGCGCGTAAAGTAGCAGGCACACTCCGTGTGCCGTCCGCTTTCTCCCTGAGCGGCAGGGCGCTAGCCGCCAGTAGTACGAGCATCCCTTGCGAGTTCGTTCGGATCGGAGAGAGTCTGTCCGCACCATCCAGGACGCACGCGATGTGGCAAGCACCTCTCAGGGGCTACCGGCGGCTAGCGCCATGCCGCTCACCTGCAACGTCGAATCGCGAGAGGTCACCACACTTCCGAGACAGCACACTAGCCGCCGGTAGTACACGGTTGGAGCATCCCTTGCGAGTTCGTTCGGATCGGGAGAGAGTCTGTCCGCACAATCCAGGACGCATGCGATGTGGAAAGCACCTCTCAGGGGCTACCGGCGGCTAGCGCCATGCCGCTCACCTGCAACGTCGAATCGCGAGAGGTCACCACACTTCTGAGACAGCACACTAGCCGCCGGTAGTACACGGTTGGAGCATCCCTTGCGAGTTCGTTCGGATCGGAGAGAGTCTGTCCGCACCATCCAGGACGCACGCGATGTGGCAAGCACCTCTCAGGGGCTACCGGCGGCTAGCGCCATGCCGCTCAGGTCCAGAGGATGTCTGCTCCTTTACCGCGCTTCGCCCCGCGTCATCGAACGCTTTCGCTCCTTCATGAGCGGGCCGCAACCAAGGCGACTTCCGTCGGTCCACACCTTGGAACCGAGGTCGATGGTCGCGCAGAGTCCGCTTTGGCTTCTCGCCAGCGTTATTCGAGCAAATTCTGCTGGCGACTTCCAGTCTTGGTTTAACGGGAACATCATTTGCAGAAAGGGACCGCACGCGAATACGCGAATTCCAAATCAATCAGGTTCTTGGAGTATGTATCATGTTACGTCCCCTCTTTTCAGCCGCCATCTTTGCGGCGACGGTTGGCGCCGCTTCGAGTCTTCTCGCGCAGGGCGCTGCGCCGCCCCCTCCGCGCAATGCTGCCCCCCCCGCGCTCGGCACATCTCCGCTCAAGCCCAACTCGATCGATACGAATAAGCCGGTCGCGGCTCCCAATAAAATCGTCAAGCCGATCCCGCTCTCCTTGGACGCTCAGCGGAATGCGCTGGCGAACATCGATAAGCAGATGATCGAACAGACCGCGGCCTTGAACGAAAAGGTCAAATCGGTACTGCCCGACGAACTGTCGATCCTGGCCAAGACCGATGGCTGGAAGCAGGAAGATCAACAGGCCCTGGTCGTGGCACTGCGGGCGGGTGATCCGACCGCGGTCTACGAAGCGTGGGCCAAGGGGAACTCGAAAGATACCGCCGGCGGTGAGATTGCCGCGCGGCAGACCGACGTGAAGCGGCAAATGTCGCGGCTGATGCAGGATGTCGAGAAGAACAAGGCCGCCGTGCGTCAGGTCCTTTCGGATCTGGATGCCGCGCTGGGCAAACTGGCTGGCTCCTCGCCCGCGATTGCGGACCTGTCGGCCCCGGTCAAACTGCTGCGTACTTCGGCCGACGCCCGCTATCTGATCGAGACCGTGGCTCCTCAAAAGGGAGCGATCGCCAAGCTGCCCACCGGCAACATCTCGCTGATTCTGGACCCGTCGCTCCCCGTGGGGACTGCGATCGTTCTGAACACGCAGGCCATGCTGATCGGTCACGAAGGGGCCGGTCCCCTGACGATCACCTCGGGCAATGCCGCTAAGGCGCTAGGGCTGCCGATCGTCACCAGCGATCCGATTGCGGATCTGCAAGGTGAAGAGACGGTGGAAGGGACGCTGCTGATGAACCCCAGCACCTCGCAGGCCACCATCAACTACAACATTAACGGCACGCACTACGTGATGGAGCCGGGAATGAAGCAGCGGCTGGCGGCCGATCAGAAATGGGTGATCGAGTACGATCGTGGCCAGAACTTTGGGGCCGCCGCTTACACCTTGGCGCCGGGAACCTTCTGGTTCACCCCGACCGATCAGGGCTGGCAGCTCTATAAGCATCGCTTTGATATCGTCCTGGACAACTCGCAGAGCAACCAGGAGTTCAACTTCATCTTCCAGGGTCAGAACGTCAGCGTGCCGGCCGGCGCCGCCCGCAGCATCACGTCGACTTTCCCGATCGTGATCAAATACGACCGTGGCAACGGCAGCGAGTTTGTGACCAAGGCCATGCCCTTCAGCGGCAACGTCCAGGTGGGCGTGAACGCGGGGGACAACTTGTGGGACATTTTCCCCACGGTCGACAACAAGCGCGAAGTGGCCAATGTGAAGCCGCTGGATACGCAGGAGAGCAAGAAGCGGTAACTTCATCGCCCGCTGCTTTAACGAGTTGATCGAAAACAGTCCCTTCGCGCTGCTGGGCGCGAAGGGATTGTTTTGTTTTCCGTGATGGAAATTGAACTCGCGCCCCGCTATCGTGGTCCGCTCACCCACGAATTCCTCTCCCTTGGCGGCTTGCGCTGTGACCACGCCCGAATCAGCTCTCGACTACGACCACAAGCAGCACGGCAGGATGCACTACCTGCTCTATGGCGTGGCCGTGATGATGGCGATCGTGGGGGCGGCCATGCGAAGTCAGCCCGACATGATGCGGCTGGCCTTGGTGATCGCGGCGACGTTGGTGGTAGTGAATGTGACGTTCCACTGGCTGCGAGTTGTTGGCGAAGCCAACCGGCTCGTGGTCCGATTCGGCCCCTTGCCCCTGATGCGTCGCAACATCCCCTACGCTGACATTCTCGAGGTACAGCCCGCCCGCAGTCGCGTACTCGATGGCTGGGGCATTCATTGGGGGCCCGGCGGGTGGATCTGGAACATCTGGGGATTCGACTGTGTTGCGCTCACGATGACCCGCGGGCGGAAGCTCCGCATCGGCACCGACGAGCCCGAGAAGCTGGCCGAGTTCCTGCGAAGCAAGATCGCCCGCGGTCCGGACGTACCCGCATAACCCAGGGAGGTCCGCTGGACTTACCGGTTGATCCCGCCCCGTGGCTCTCTTATCATCGCGTGCGACGCGCCCAGCGGCGCGGCTTCTGATTCGCCCCCTCTGGTCAAGAACTCCTCATGAGCGATCTGGATATCAACGTCGAGATGTGCCGGGCCCGACAGCAGCGTCTTCTGAAGGAGATGCAACGGCTGGGGGTCGATCTGGCCATCGTCACTCGCACCGAGCATGTGCAGTACCTGGCCGGCCCGCGATTTGGCTGGGTCTTTGAACCGGCTGCGGCGCTGCGGGCCGACGGGCATCTGACGCTGGTCTATCCGGGCAAGACTCCGCCCGCCGTGGCGGCCGCCGACGAGATGATCGGCTACGACGCCCAGCTTCACTCGACGCTACGGAATGATCAGCGACAGGCCTCGACCGAGGTTCTCTACAAGGTCCTGGGCACGAAACCGAAGCGCGTCGGGGTCGAGTTTTCGTGCTGCGGGCCACATGTGTCGTATCACCTGAGCGACCTGGTCGACATCGACCCCTCGCTGTTCCGACTGCGCCGCAAAAAGGACCCGGACGAGCTGGCCCGCATCCGCAAGGCGATTGCCGCCACGGGCAAGATGTACGAGAAAGCCCGCGAGATCATCGAGCCGGGGATCAGCGAGCTGGAGGTCTTCAACCAACTTCAATCCGTCGCTGTGCAGGAATTCGGCGAAATGATGACCGGCACCGGCAACGACTACGCCTGCGGAGTGCCGGGGGGACCGCCCCGCGATCGCCCCGCCCAAGACGGCGAGTTGTACATTCTGGACCTCGGTCCGGCCTTCCGCGGCTATTTCGCCGACAACTGTCGGGCCATCGCGGTGAACGACAAGCCGACCGACCTTCAACTGGCCACGTGGGAGCATATCGCGCAGGTCTTTCCGCTGGTCGAGAGCACCGTCCGGCCCGGCAAGAGCTGCCGGCAGCTTTTCGACGAAGTGCAGATATTGATGGACCAGCACCAGCCGGGCGGGTTCAGTCATCACCTGGGGCACGGCATCGGCCTGTTCCCGCACGAGACCCCGCACTTGAATCCCAATTGGGATGACATCTTTGAAGTGGGGGACGTCTTTACCTGCGAGCCCGGCCTGTATAGCGATGAGCTGCGGGGGGGCATCCGGTTGGAGAACGATTATCTGGTGACCGAGACCGGGGTGGAGTTGCTGTCGGACTTCCCGCTGCATCTGTAAGGGGCGGCTTGGGGAGTTGCGGTGCGGCCGCGTGGAATGAAGAGGCTATGGGGATTTGAGATTTGAGATTTGAGATTTGAGATTTGAGATTTGAGATTTGAGATCTGAGATCTGAGATTTGAGATCTGAGATGCGGGGGGACGGGGGGATTTTGAACAGGAGGAAAGGGAGGTAACAGAGAAAGACGAAATGCGGTCAACGCGATCGTCGCGGTTTTGATGGGATCATGGCTGCCGTTCTTCTCTCTACTTTTATTCGCCTTCTTTCTCTTTCTCTGTTACCTCCCTTTCCTCCTGTTCAAAATCCCCCGTCCCCCCGCATCTCAGATCTCAGATCTCAAATTTCAGATCCCTCAATCCCTCTCCATGCGTGCGCTGACCCGGCCTGCCTCACGTTGCCGTTTGCTGCCTCGGCGGAATCCGGCCCATGGGACCGCAAATCGTTTTCCTGCCAAAGATTTCGGACCACTCAGAAAATCCGCGATTCGCTCCTGAATTCCCGGTAGGTTGAGTTCACGCCCGGACAATTGATGGGTGAAGGGGCTCGATCGGTGGGAGTGGTCGGAATGAGCGAATCTGTCGCAGCCTTGCAGAGCGAAGCCCGATACGAGGCTTTTCTGTCGCTGTTTGCGCGCGATCGCGAACGGATCTTCGGCTACATCTATTCGCTGCTGCCGAACCATGCCGACGCCGAGGACGCCTTTCAAAGGTCCAGCCTGCTGTTGTGGCGCGAGTTCGATAAGTTCGATCCCCAGCGGAGCTTTCTGGCCTGGGCCTGCGGGGTCTCGGCCAACGAAGTGCGAAACACCTTGCGAACCCAACGCCGTGACCGCCTGCGATTCGACGACGAACTGGTCGGTCAACTGGCGCTGGACCGGATTCAGCAATTGGAACAGCACAACGAGCGGTTCGATGCTTTGCAAGTTTGCCTGGCGGGGCTCAAGCCGGCTGATCACGAACTGGTTCGGGCCGCCTATGCCGGCGGCAACACGCTGGGAGAATATGCCAAGGCGACCGGCCGGGCGCTCCAGTCGCTGTACAACCGCATGACGCAGTTGCGTCGGATACTTTTTGAGTGCGTCGAGCGCAAGCGTGCGGCCGGCGGGAGGTTCGCATGAACGAAGCCACGCCTGACCGCGAACTGCTGGAATGGCTCGATGCACTGTGCACCGAGACCATCACGCCTGAGCAGCAGCAGAAATTGACCGAGCGATTAAAAGCCGACCCGCAGGCCCGGCAGGTCTATCTGAGCTACGTCGATGTGCATCTGGGGCTGCGGCGACTCGCGGTGTCGACCCCGGCGCACGCGGCGACGGAAGTAGCGCCCCTCGCCGCGCCTGCGGCGCAGCCGATCACGGCGCCCAACCGTCCGATGCGTGCGGCCGTGCTGGGCTTGCTCGCCCTTGCGGCTTCGTTGTGCTTCTATTTGCTCGCAACTCGAAATGATCCGGGGGATGTCTCGGACACGCCGCCCGTGAGACCGACCGTTTATCTGGCCAGCATGGCCGGGGCCCGCTTCTTCGGCGAGATCGCCCCGCCGATCGCCAGCCCGCTCGCGATGCGGCGCGACTATGTGCTGCTGAGCGGCATGGCCGAGATTCGCTTTCCGACCGGGGCCTCGGCCATCGTCGAAGGGCCAGCCGTGTTTCGGATCCTCTCCGATAGCAGCATGGGCTTGGATGTCGGGCAGTGCTCGGTTCACGCTCCGCCGGGAGCCGAAGGCTTTCGCGTCGAAACCCAGCAGGCCAACGTCGTCGACCGGGGGACGCGGTTCTCCATCAAGGTCAGCGAGACGAGCGAGACCGAAGTCCACGTGATCGAAGGGGCGGCCGATCTGTACCGCAACACGCCAGGGGCGACGCCGGCGAAGGAGCCTGCCGAAGCGTTGGCCCGGCTGAACAGCCAGGAAGCTCGCGGACTGGCCGACGACTCGCGGACGATCCGCGAGTTGGATTTCTCGGCGGCAGGCTATCGCGGGGGGCTGCCCGATCGGGTGATCTCGTACGAAGCGACCGAGCACCCGGCTGGCGGTGTTGAAAACCTGATGAGCGTCACGGTGCAGCGCGATGGCAAGCCGCTCACGTACCATGCTCCCTCGTTGATCGGCGTCGATCCGACCTATTTTCGCGGCGGCGACCAGACCGACCGCAACGGACATCTGACGGCCGGCGGAGAACTGCCGGCTCGGCGGACAGATGTGCTGCGCGACAACTCGCTGGTCACCGGGCTGATCAACCCGGGAGGCAGCCCGCAGCCGCTGACGAGTGATCCCGTGATGAACGTGCCGGAAGACCCGCAGCATCGCAACGCGCCCGGACTGGCGATTCGTTTTGCGAGGCCGGTCATCAACGGCCCCGGTCCCGATGTGGTGCTGTTCGAGATGCAGACGGTGACGAATCCGGCCGACGGCGACGCGTTTCATGTCAGCCCGCTGGTGTTTGCCGAGGGATTGAAGTCGTACACGGTCCGCGGCTTTGACATCGCCATGACCTCGAGCGAGGCCAAGAAACTGGCCAGCTTCCGGCTGTACCGTTTCAATGCTCCGATTGGCTCGCTCGAAGAACTCCAGCAGGCCGAGTGCCAGCCCACCCCGTTGCGGCGGAACTTCCGCATGCTGGCCACGGGCATCGATCTGTCGCGGTTGGGTTATCCGGCCGGTGCCGCGGTGGAAGGACTATTTCTACAGGATGCAGCGGATGACGATCACAAGTTCGACCCGGTCTATATCGGTGGGTTGCCGAGATAGAGCGGGGAGCGGATTGATTTGAAATTTGAGATTTGAGATTTGAAATGAAGCGAAATGAAATGAATACAGAGTTACTCGCTCACGGATTGAAGGGATCAAAGAGTTTGAACGAAAGTCTTCCTCTTTTTCTTCTCCGCGTCTCCGCGCCTCCGCGTGAAAATTCTTCTTCCTCGTTTCTCGAAGGAAAGGGATCTCACGCGGAGGCGCGGAGACGCGGAGAAGAAGAAGAAGAGAGCTGTCCGGCCGATTCAAGACACTTCAGAGTTGCAGGAAAGACGAAGAGAAGTACCATGACGCGAGCTGACGATCGATCCGTGCCCTGCTCATTCCTCTTTGAGTCTCTGCGTCGTTGCGTGAGGCGATTTCGCGCGGCCGTTTGTTTGGGGTTCGCGCTCGCTGTACTCGTTCCTTGTGATCTCGCCCGTGCGGCGCCGCCGGTCGCACGCTGGGAGTTCAGCTCCGAGGAAACCTCGAAACTTACGCCGCATGGCGGGGTGCATCGCGATGTTCCCGGCCCTCGCCCGCCGGAGTTTCCGGACTTCGAGCAGGGCAATACCGCGGTGAAGCTCGATGGCAGCGGGGCGTACTTCTCGTTCGCGGATAGCGGCCCCAAGAGCCCGCTCGACTTTACCACCGGCGATGCGATCACGATCGAGGCCTGGGTGAAGTGCGACGATCTGCGGGCGGGCGAGAACCGCTACATCATCGGCAAAGGCCGCACCCGCTCGGCCGGCTTTGCTGTCGATAACCAGAACTGGGCCCTGCGGCTCCGCGAAGTGAAGGGCAAGGCCTGCGCCAGTTTTCTGTTCGCCACACCGATTGCCGCCGGGGCCAAGACCGACGCCCATTGGCATCGCTGGACCACGCGCGAGGGGTTCCTTCCCAACAGCGGCTGGCATCATCTGGCGGTCGCTTATCGCTTTGGCGAGCCCGAAACCGTGCGCGGCTGGATCGACGGGGTTCCTTTGCCCGGCGACTGGGACATGGGCGGAGCGACCCGCGAGCCGCCGGTGGTGGACGACGACGAAATCTGGATCGGCTCTTCGAACGGTGGCCAGGCCGCGAACAGTTTCCGCGGTTATCTGGACGCCATCGCGGTCCATCGGGAAGTGCTGACCGACGAGGTGATGAAGACCCGCTACGTGCGGACCGGAGCGGTCGGAGCGACCAAAAAGGCCCCGCCGGCCGTCGAGGCGATGCCCAAGCTGGCGACTTCGCCCGGCATGGTGCTGGCCACGTTCAGCGAAGGGCTCCCCGCGCACGATCGCTGGCTGAACGAAGGGGAATCTTGGCCGGCAGAGACCGCACGCTTTGAGGCCGAGGCCTTCCTGCTCAATCGCCTGCCGCTGCGCTACGAGAGCTGGGGCATCCGCGATAGCTGGAAAGCTCCCGTGCTGGTCCGCATGGCCGCCGAGGTGCAGTTGCCGGCCGCCAAGCAGCGGTTCTTGCTGCGGGCTCGCGGACTGAGCCGCTTGTGGGTGAACGGGGTGGTGATCGCCCGCACCAAGTCGCTGTCAGGCTCGCCCAGCGGCGAGGAGCCGATGACGCCGGTGGCCAAAGCTCCCGCGCCCGGACTGCGGATCGCAGAACATCGCCAACAGGAAGTCTTCGGCGAGGCGACGATTCCGGCCGATGGCAAGTGCGTCGTGGTGCTGGAAACGATCGTGGGGGGCAAAGCTTTTCGCGCCGATCCTGGCGAGCTGTGTGTGGCGGTGCAGGCCTCAGAGGGCTCGTTCCGCTTGCTCGCGGCCGCCGGCGCCAGTCATCCCGAGATTCTCCTGACCGATGCCGACGTCGCTGCGGCGCTCGCGCGGCAGGAAGCGGCTCTTGCACTGCAAGACGATCAGACGCGACGCGCGGCAGCCAGCAGCCAGGATGCGTTTTGGAGCAAGCGGCACGCGGCAGGCCGCGACTGGGTAAAGGCGCATCCCGTGCCGACACCGCCCGCGGGCAAGCATCCGGTCGATGCCTTCCTGGCGGTCAAAGTCGAGCGGGCCCTGGCGGAATCGGCCAAGACCCCCGAGGCGGAAGCCAAGAAGTTTCATTCGTCGGTCTTTGCCATCCTTCGCGACGAGTGCTTCCGCTGCCATGGCGATAAAGAGAAAGGGGGCCTGCGGCTCAACTCGCGCGAAGCGGCCCTGAAGATGGGAGATTCCGAAGTGCCGGCCGTCGTGCCGGGCGACGCAGCCGGCAGCGAACTGATCCGGCGGATTCGTGTGGCCGACGCCGACGAGCGGATGCCTCCCAACGGCGCGGGATTGAAACCGGAGCAGATCGCGGTCCTCGAGGCCTGGGTAAAGAGCGGCGCTGCCTGGCCCGCTCCGCCGGTGATTGCCGCCGAAGTCGCTGCGCCCCCGGCGATTGGCGATGCGGCCTTCTTGCGGCGGGTGTCGCTCGACACGATCGGGCTCCCTCCCACAGAAGCCGAAGTCCGCGCCTTTGTTTCCGACAAATCGGCCGATAAGCGGACGCGTCTTATCGACGCCCGCCTGGCCGACCCGCGCGGCGCGGATCACGCGATGGGCTACTGGCAGGATGTGCTGGCCGAGAACCCCTCGCTCCTCAATCCCAGCTTGAACACCACGGGGCCGTTTCGCTGGTTCCTGCACGAAGCGTTGCGGGACGACAAGCCGCTCGATCGCCTGGTGACCGAACTCATTCTAATGCGCGGCAGCTCGCACGATGGAGGGAGCGCCGGCTTTGGCATCGCGGCCGACAACGACGCCCCGCTGGCTGCCAAGGGGCAGATCGTGGCCAGCGCCTTCCTGGGGATCGAACTGCAATGCGCCCGCTGCCATGACTCGCCGTATCACAGCACCAAGCAGCGCGACCTGTACGCGCTGGCCGCCATGATGGAACGCAAGTCGGTCACCGTCCCCAAAACCAGCCGCGTGCCCGATGCGTTCTTCGAGAAGAAGGCCCGCGAGTCCCTGATCCATGTCACGCTGAAGCCGGGTGAGCCGATCGCATCACTCTGGCCGTTTGCCGAAGTGACCGGCAGCAGCGACGACGCGAAGCTCGACGCGCTGCTGCAGAAGCCGGATGACTCGCGCGAGCGGTTGGCCGCACTCGTCACTGCGCCGCAGAACGAGCGATTCGCGCAGGTGATCGTGAACCGCGTCTGGCGGCGACTGATGGGAGCCGGGTTTGTCGAGCCAGCCCACGACTGGGAAGGGCATCCCGCCAGTCATCCCGAACTGCTGAACTGGTTGGCTCGCGAGTTCGTGGCCCACGACTACAGCATGCGGCACCTGACGCGGCTGATCCTGACTTCGCAGAGCTACCAGCGCGAAGCGACCGGCAAGAACCTGACCGCGGGACCTGAACTGCGGTTCTTTGTAGCCCCGGATCGTCGTCGGCTGGGTGCCGAGCAAGTGGTCGACTCGCTCTTTCAAGCGGCCGGCCAGCGGATCGAGGTCGAGGAGCTGACCTTCGATCCCGATGGTCGGCGTGCGGCCAGCAATCGCTTGAGCCTGGGCGTTCCGCAGCGGGCCTGGATGTTCGCCAGCCTGGCCAACGAGCGCGATCGGCCGAGCCTCAGTCTCCCTCGGGCGCAGGCGGTGGCCGACATTTTGGAGGCCTTCGGCTGGAGCGGCTCGCGGCAGAATCCTCGCACCGATCGCGAGAGCGCCCCCAATGTGCTGCAGCCGGGCGTGCTGGCCAACGGAGTCGCCGCGATTGGGCTGACGCGCGTGGCCGATCACAGCGGATTGGCCGACATCGCCCTGGCTGCCGAGTCGCCGGCCAGCCTGGTCGACGGGCTCTTTCTGCGCTACCTCGGCCGCCTGCCAACCGCGACAGAACGCGCTCCTCTGGCAGAAGTACTGGGCGTCGGATTTGCCGAGCGCATGGTTCCTGCCGCTGAAGTGCGGCCACCCGTGCCGCCGGAGCCGTTGCCGCGCGTGACCTGGTCGAATCATCTTCGCCCGGAATCAACGAGCGTGGCCATGGAGTTGGAGCGGCGCTGTCGCCTGGGCCCGCCGGCGGACCCACGGTTGCGAAGCGAGTGGCGCGAAGCGCTGGAGGATGTGGTGTGGAGTCTGGTGAACCTGCGCGAGTTTGTGTGGATCCCGTAGCGGATCGCAAGAAGTAGCATTGCCACCGGTCATTTCAAATCTCAAATTTCAAATTTGAGATTTGAGATTTGAGATGGAATTCAGAAACTCTTACAAAAAGTCATTCCCATGCGTCGACGTGACTTCCTCGCTTCCAGCCTTGCCGCGGCTGTTTCCACCTCGCTTCCGGGCGCTTCGCGCGCCATCGCCAGGGAAGCCCTCAAGGGGAAGGCTGAGCATGTCATTTCCATCTGGCTGGGCGGAGGGATGGGGCATCTCGACACGTTCGATCCCAAGCGCAAGGGCGATCCCGCCAAGAAGGTCGCCGGCTCGTACTACGACAGCATCGAGACCGCCGTTCCGGGCGTGCGTCTCTGCGAACATCTGAAGAACCTCGCCCCGCTGATGGACCGCGTGACCGTCGTGCGGACGGTGAACCACAACACCATCGACGAACACGCGGCAGCTACCAACCGCATGCACACGGGTCGCCCAGTCAGCGGCACCGTCGTCTATCCGTCGATCGGTTCTATCGTTGCCCACGAGCGCGGCGCGGCGGCCGACGACGCCCCGCCGTACGTACTGATCGGCTACCCCAACATCACCCGTGGACCGGGCTTTTTGGGGGCACGCGACGGCTACTTGTACCTGACCGACACCAGCCAAGGGCCGGCCGGACTCTCGCGGCCCGAAGGGATTTCGGCCGCGCGGCACCAACGCCGCGAGGGCCTGCTGGCGGGGCTTCGCAAGCAACAGCCGGCCGGAGACGACGCCCGACTGCGCGACTACGACGCGGCCATCGACCTGAGCTTGAAGCTGAGCGGGCCCGAGTTCAACCGCAGCTTCCAATTGTCCGAAGAGCCAGCCGAGCTGCGCAATCGCTACGGCGGCGAGTTCGGCCAGCGCTGCCTGCTGGCCCGCCGACTGGTGCAGCGCGGGGTGCGGTTCCTGGAGGTCTCGCACAACCTGAACTTTCTGAATGGCGCCGGCTGGGACGTCCACAACGAGGGGATCCAGAAGCAGCACGCGTTGATTCAGGAGCTCGACACGGCCGTTGCGACGCTGATCTCGGATCTGGAAGCCCGCAAGCTCTTGGATAAGACGCTGATCGTGATCACCACCGAGTTCGGCCGCCCCCCCGAGTTCGACTCCGGCGGAGGCCGGGGACATCAAGGGAGCGCGTTCAGTTGCGTGCTGGCCGGCGGCGGGCTGAAGCACCGGGGCGCGTATGGAGAGACCGACGAACTGGGCAAGAAGATCACCGCCAACCCCGTCAGCGTCCCCGACTTCTTCGCCACGATCTGCGCCGCAGTCGGCATCGAGACCGAGAAGAACCTGTACGACGGAGATCGCCCCGTGCCGATCACCGATCAAGGGAACCCGATCGCCGCCCTGTTGGGATAGCCGGCGAGGAAGCCACGGGCGCGTAAAGTAGCAGGCACACTCCGTGTGCCGTCCGCCCGAAGCCTCTCCAGCGGTCAGTGACGCAAACTGAGCGGCACGGCGCTAGCCGCCGGTTGCCCCAGGTTTCACTCTCCCCATCGCTTGCGCGTTGGACGTCTAGCCCGCCGCCGATGAGAACGAATGCCCAAGGGATGCTCGAACCGTGTACTACCGGCGGCTAGCGCTCTGCCGCTCAGTTCCGGAGCCGCTGGCGTCCCTCGCCGTTTGAAAAAATCACAGCCTCTCCGTGTGCAGGCGTCCCGCCTGCTGGAACATCGGAAACGCTTCAAGCAGGCGGGACGCCTGCACCACAACGCGCGGCCCTTACTTCTCGATGCGGTACAGATTCGTCTTGGTCCGCACGAGCAGCGACTTGCCGACCACCGCCGGCGAGGCCATGCAGCCGTCGGGCAGCTTGTTGTCGCCGACCTGCTTGAACTCGCTCCCCGGCACAACCACCGGGCAGGCGCCATCCTGGCTGAAGAAGTAGATCTTGCCATCGGCCAGCACGGGCGAGGAACTGTAGTTGCCGCCGAGCCGCTTCTGCCAGGTTTGCTCGCCGGTCTTGGCATCGAGACAGGTGAGAATGCCAGCCTCGTTCATCATGTACAGGCTGTCGTCGATCAGCAGCATGCCGCAGCGGGTGGGCACGCCCTGCTTGTTGAAGGACCAGTCGATGTGCGTATCGGTCACGTTCCCCTTGCCATCGGGCCGCACTGTGAACAGCTTGAACTTGCCGCCGTCTCCTGTGGTGATGTACAGGTGACCTTGGCCAAACAGCGGCCGGGCCGCCGCGTTCATGCCGCCGTGCTTCACATTCCAAACTTCGTCGCCCGTCAGCGCCTCGTACGCAATGGTGCCGCCAGCCGAGGGGCTGATGACCTGCTGCTTGCCGCCGATCTCCAGCACCGCGGGCGTGCCATAGGCCTTCTTGCGGTCGCCGTCGTCGGTGCCGTACTCGATCGAGCGTTCTTTGCGCCACACGGTCTTGCCCGTGTTCTTGTCCAGCGCGACCACAAACTGATGATCAAAGCCGTCGAAGTTCAAGATGAACAGATCGCCCACGATGACGGGCGAGGAGCCCGCGCCGCGATGATGATCGCAGACAAAGTCAGTCCGGCTCCACAGCGTCTTGCCGGTCGCGGTGTCGACGCAGGCCGTGCCCGGACTGCCGAACGTGACATAGACGCGGCCTTCCTCCAAAATCGGCGTGGGCGAAGCGTAGCTGTTGAAGTCGTGACAGAACTGCGGCTTCTCGATGTCGAACAACTTGATGTCGTGCAGGATCTTGCCCGACTCCAGATCGACACACACGGCGAACAGCTCCTTGCCGTCGGGCTTGGCCGTGGTCATCCAGATCTGTTTGCCCCAGGTCACGGGCGAGGACCAGCCCTTGCCGTGAATCGGCGTCTTCCATTTCACGTTTTGCTCGTGACCGAAGGCTTCGGGCAGCGGGCCGTTGGCATGGGCGTGGCCATCGCCGCGCGGGCCGCGGAACTGAAACCAGTTTTCGGGTTCAGCGGCGTAAGAAACTTGAGCCGCCAACAACACCAGAGCTACGCAGGCAGTGCGCATGGATGGTTCCCGAAGGCAAGAATCGAAGGCAAGGTTCTAGCGATATAGGTCCGCGGAGATAGTCGATTGGACAACAATCCACCGCGAAACTGTTCCTGAAGGCAAGCCGCGGACTCATAAGAGTCGAGGCATGCGTTCTCTGCGATTTTACCCATCTTCTTTCCGTTTGCCAACTTTCGGCCACAGGTCAGGCGCACTTTCTGACTCCCCGCCCCTCGACCCCGCCCCAAGTTGGGCTTTACTCACTTGAAACGATCGAGAAGAATGCCACTCGGTGTGGCCCCCGAGGTCCGTTCCGTCAAAAAACGTCTGGTGTTTGCCATGTTGCATCCAATCGCTCGCTTTCGCGTCTTGTTCCTGGTCGCATCGACTGTGCTTCTATGCATCGCAGGTCCTGCGAGCGTGCAGGCGCAGCCTTCTGCCAACGCCAAAGACGACGGCTCGGTGCTGGTGCGACAGGCTTACGAGATTAGCCAGAAGGCCGACAAGGTCCCCGAATACGCACAGGTCATCACGCTCTGCCAGAAGGGGCTCGATGCCGGTCTGCCGGGCGAGTCGCTCAAGTACGCTCGCGAGTTGATGAGCTGGGCCCACAATCGTCGGGGCCAGGTGGCTCTGGATGCGGGCGAATTCAAGGCGGCCCTGCCCGACTTCGAGGCGGCCATCAAGCACGATCCCACTCGCTGGCGCGCCTGGCACAATCGCGGCTATTGCCGCGCGGCCGAAGGGGACTATCCCCATGCTATGGAAGACTTCGATCACACGATCGAGTTGAACCCCAAGTACAACAAGGCCTACTTCAACCGTGCCGAACTGCACTTTGTGCTGGGCAAGCTTGACGAGGCCATCCAGGACTACACCAAGGCGATCCACATCGACCCGTCCGATTCCGAGGCCTACAACCTGCGCGGGTTTGCCTACTATCGGGCGACCGACTTCACCAAGGCCAAGGCCGACTACAACCAAGCCCTGAAGATCGACCCCAAGAACATCGCCGCTCTGGTGAACCGCGGCGATCTGTACGCCGACTTCGGTCAGTACGACGCTGCCGCACGCGACTACCAGCTCGCCATCAACACCGATCCCGAGAGCGATCGGGCCTATGTGAGCGCCGCCTGGATGATGGCCACCTGCACCGACCAGCGGTTCCGCAACGCCGACCTGGCGATGCAGGCCGCCAACAAGGCGTTGGAGATCATGGGGACCGAAGAGCATCCCGAGCGGTTCCGTTACCTGGAAGTGCTGGCCGCTGCGCAGGCCAACGCCGGCAACTTCGATGAAGCGATCAAGACGCAGACCAAGGCCAACGAACTGGCCCCCGAAGAAGATCGCGATCGCTTTGCCGGACGGTTGAAGCTGTACGCCGCCAAGCAACCCTATCGCGACACCAAGCCCGCCGAGAAGACCTCGGATGCCACGCAGCCCGGCAAGCGGACCGAATAGGTCTTGTGGTGCAGGCGTCTCGCCTGCTGAATCGATCGCCAGGGTTGGTAGGCAGGCCCGCTGCTGCTTAAATGCAGGGCATGGGCGATGACTTCATTTCTGATTCACGCACGGGCACGTTCGCGCGGCGGCTGACACCGGCCGGACGCGGCGCCGTGGCCAGCATTCGTGTCGCCGGGCCTTGGGCCGTTTCTCTGGCCGAACAGCTCTTTCAGCCTGCCGCGCGAGCCCTTCGGCTTGAAGAGATCGCAACCGATCGCATGGCCTTCGGGAGCTGGACTTTGTCTGCCGGTGCCTGCGAAGAGGTCGTGCTACGGCGCATCGACGCCGAGACGATCGAAATCCATTGCCATGGCGGCGAGGCCTGCGTGGCCAGCGTTCTCGAGAGCCTGCGGCAAGCCGGGGCGACGATTGAATCGGCCGAATCTGCGGAGCAAGGGGCCGGCGCCGAGGAAGCGCTGCGCCTGGCATTGTCTCAATGCCACACCGAGCGGACGGCGGCTATCGTGCTGGACCAACTGCACGGCGCGTTCGATCGCGAAGTTGCTCAAATTGCCGCGGGATTAATCGATTCAAGTTCGCGGCCGGCGGCTCTTGCCCGACTCGCTGTGTTGAGAGATCGCATTCCGCTAGGCCGCCGTCTGGTCGCGCCCTGGAAGGTCGTGCTGGCCGGCCTGCCCAACGTGGGGAAGAGCAGCCTCATCAATGCTCTGGTCGGCTTTCGCCGGGCAATCGTCCACGCCACGCCGGGGACCACGCGCGATGTGGTGACCGCTGTGACGGCCTTTGAAGGCTGGCCCGTGCAACTCTCCGATACCGCCGGGCAACGGGTCGCGCAGAATGCCATCGAGTCGGCCGGCGTCGAACAGGCCCGCCGGCACGCCGACGAGGCCGATCTGGTGGTGCTGGTGTTGGACGCCAGCCAGCCCGTGTCGCCAGAAGAAGAGGACCTGCGAGCGGCTTGGCCGGCGGCGCTGGTGATCTACAACAAGCAGGATCTTCCAACGGGACGTGCCCTCGATCATTCCGCTCTGGCCGTCAGCGCGGCCCAAGGGCTGGGTATGGTCGAACTGGTGTCGGCCGTCGCTCAAAGACTGGTGCCGGCCCCTCCGCCTGCCGGGGCCGCCTTCCCCGTCACGCGCGATCATGGGCGTCGTTTGGATGATTTGCTGGCGAGATAGCGAGCGCAGCGCTACACTCAAGGAATCACCAGCCCTTCCCCACGTCGAAGCAGGACGACGACGATGACTCCTTGGACACTCGTTCGTTTTCTGGTCGGTGAACGGTCCGCCATTCTCGAAGTGGCCGAAGATCCTCGCAGCCTGTGGATCGGGCTGGCGTTTGTGGGTTCGGCCGGCCTGGCCCGCGAGTACGACCGCGAGGATCTGCTGGCCGAGCCCTGGCATCTGGCCATCCCCCTGTTCGCGTCGTTGCTGGCCTCCTTCGTGATCTTCGTTTCGTTGTGGGCCAGCCTGCGACTTTGGCGATCGCCCGTCGGCTTCTGGGGACTCTATCGCAAATTCCTGTCGCTGTTCTGGATGACCGCGCCGCTAGCCTGGCTGTACGCGATTCCCTACGAGCAGTTTCTGCCCCCGATGGACGCGCTGCGTGCCAACCTGTGGACTCTGGGGCTGGTGGCGATCTGGCGCGTGGCCATCATGATCCGCTCGGTCGACGTCTGGCTGGGCGATGTGTGGCGTGCAGCAACGGCCATCCTCTTCTGGGCCGACGCCCTGGCCATGGCGGCGGTGATGTTCCTTCCCTGGCCGATCATCGAGGTGATGGGGGGCATGACCCCGCCCGAGGACCGGATGATCCTGGGCCGGGCCAAGATTACCGTGCTGCTATTCGGAGCGCCCCTGGGATTGATAACGCTGGTGACCGCGTTTTTCCTGTCACCGCCAGCTCCGCTCAAGGAGCAGCAGCCGCGTCGAGAACGACGGCCGGTCTGGTCGCTGGCCGGACTGGCCGGCTTAGCGATCGTGCTCGGGCTGGCGGTTCTCCCTTGGACGCAGCCGCCTCAGCAGAACCGACGACTGGTTGAACAGGCGATGGAACAAGGCAACGTTCAGCAAGCGTTGACGCTGCTCTCCGAAATCCCCCGCGAAGCCTTCCCGCCCGATTGGATCGTTCCGCCCGTGTGGGAACTCGATTCCCCTGACTTGTTCCTGTCCGCCTTGGATGCCAGCCAGGCAGGCGAAGGGCCGGCCTGGGTTCGCGAGATCTACAAGGCGCGGTTCGCCAACTATATCCGCGGCTTTCAGTTCGTAGGGAACGCCGACGACAAACAATTCCTGCGGATGGCGCAGGCCATCGACCGAGCGCCTGAATCGGTGAAGGACTTGCAGATGATCGAAGCCCAGTCGCTGATCTATCGCACGCAGTCAGCGCCAGCCGAGGTGCAAGCCCTGATTGAGAAGCACTACGAAATGCCTCGTACCGTCTCAGAATAGCGATCGGACGTAAACGCTCGTTACCTCGCCGTCGCGATCTCGGCGAACAAAGCGTCGACGAACGCCTCGGCGTCGAAGGTCACCAGGTCGTCCATCTGCTCGCCGACGCCGACAAACTTCACCGGCAAGGCCACCTGCTGGCGAATGGCAATGGCCACTCCGCCCTTGGCCGTGCCGTCGAGCTTGGCCAGGATCAGCCCGCTGCACTTCACTGCTTCGGTGAAATGCTTGGCCTGGCTGATGCCGTTCTGGCCGGTCGTCGCGTCCAGCACCAGCAGCACCTCGTGCGGAGCGTCGGGGATCAGCTTGCCGATCACCCGATGGATCTTGGTCAGCTCCTGCATCAGATTCTGCTGCGTCTGCAGCCGGCCGGCCGTGTCGACAATGCAGACATCGACGCCGGTGGCCAGTGATTCGGCCACCGCGCGATGGGCAACGCTGGCTGGGTCGCTTTGCGGGGCGCCACGCACAATCGTGCAGCCGATCCGTTCCGACCAGATGCCGAGTTGCTCCACGGCGGCCGCGCGAAAGGTATCGCCCGCGCCTAGCAAGACCTTCTTGCCTTGGCTCTTGCACAGGTTGGCCAGCTTGGCGATGGAGGTTGTCTTACCCGCGCCATTCACACCGGCCACCATGATGATCGTGGGCCCGGTGGCGGCGAACTTGAGCGGGGCGTCGTCCTGGTCCATCACCTCGCGGAGCTTTTTCTTAAGGACAACGATGACGTCCTCGAGAAATACCACGCGGCCGCGGAAATCGGTCCGCACGGTCTCGACCAGCTCGCTGGCGGCCTTCACACCCATATCGGTGCGGATCAGCCGGGCATAGAGCTTCTCGAGCAGGACATCGTCGACCAGTTCCCCTTCGGCCTTGAAGAGGTCGCGGACGTCGGTGAACAGCAGGTCCTTGGTCTTCTTGAGGCCCTGTTTGAACTTATCAAAGAGACCCATAGCGCCTTCTTTAAGTAGGGTGGGCTGTGCCCACCATCGCCACCTGGAACAAATCCGTGAGGGTTCCAAGCTGTAGGGAACGCCCTCTGTGGCGTTCCGGGAATTCCAAAGGGCCATCCCTACTTCTAGACTCTTTCGAGAAATCAATGTCCGCGGTCATTCACGGAACGCCACGGAGGGCGTTCCCTACAGCGCGTTTTCCGTACGATTCGTGCCGATCACACGCATCGACCGCTACGACGCCGGCGGTGTTGTCGTTTTACCGTGCCCCGCCAGGAAGCGATCCAAAATGCCGTTCACAAACTGCGAGCTCTGGGCCGTGCCGAAGCGCTTGGCCAGTTCCACCGCTTCGTTGATGGCCACCTTCTGCGGCGTGTCGGTATGCAAAATTTCAAAGGCGCCCAGACGCAGCACGTTGCGGTCGGTCACCGCCATGCGAGCCAGGCTCCAGTTGTCGGCGATCTGCTCCAGACGCTGGTCCAGTTCGGGGCGGTTTTTACGAACGCCGCGCACCAGGTCGATGGCAAAGCCGACCACGTCCTCGGTCTTCAAACGCGAATGGATGAAGCGCTCGGTCTCGGCCGGGTTGACGCGCGGATTCAGATCGTCCTGAAACAGGATCTGGAGCACGACTTCGCGGGCTCGACTGCGGCGGGTCATGGCGCGTGGTTCGGAAATGGCAACGGTCCTTGTCTTTGGGCGGTTGAAGGTGGGCGACCGCCTGGCGGGCAGGTTCAGCGGGGGAGTTTGGCCAGCAAGTTCACCAGTTGCAGGGCGGCCTCGGCACATTCCGCCCCTTTATTCCCCTGGCGGCCCCCGGCGCGGTGGATCGCCTGTTCGAGGTTATCGCAGGTCAGGATTCCGAACAAGACCGGCACGCCCGACCGGACGCCCGACTCCATCAAGCTGAGCGATACGGCACGGTTGATGTGCTGGTCGTGAGTGGTCTCTCCGCGGATCACAGCCCCCAGGCAGATCACCGCGGCGTACTTCCGGCTGCCTGCCATCCGGTCGGCAATCAGCGGCACCTCGAACGCTCCGGGCACCCAGGCCACGTCGATCGCGTCGTCGGCGACGCCGTGCGAGGTAAGCGCCTCGAGCGCCCCCGTCAGCAGCTTGCCGGTGATGTTCTCATTATAGCGCGCCACCACCACCGCGAAGCGGCCAACCGGGGGGGACAAATCGCCATCGAAAATGTGGGGCATGCGGAAGAACTCGGGCGGGTGGGACAGTTGAGAAGATCGCGGAACGCCCATGGAGGGCATCCCTCTACAGTTTTGCCTTCGCCTCGTGCGTGACGGTCACGTTGGTCGAAATCCCGCCCCGCGGGGTGAACGACGCCAGCAGCGTCATCCGCCGGGGGGCCAGCACCGCGACCAGGTCGGTCAGGATGCGGTTGGTCACCTGCTCGTAGAAGATTCCCTCGTTGCGGAACTGCTGCAAGTACATCTTCAGGCTTTTCAGCTCCACGCAGATCGCCTCGGGCGTGTACGTGAAGGTAAGCGTGCCGAAGTCTGGCTGCCCCGTTTTGGGACAGACCGAGGTGAACTCGGGGCACACGATTTCGATCGTGTAGTTCCGCTCGGGACAGGGATTGGGGAAGGTCTCGAGCAGCTTTTTGAAATCATCAGCCATAGCGGGGCGCTCCTTACATCGAAGGCCGCATTCTGGCATTCTGAAGTCAGAATCGAAAGGGGGAGGCGGCGGACAACAGGCGATGCTGATTGCAGAGATTTACCAGTCCAGGCAAGGCGAGGGACTTCTCACGGGAACTCCCAGCGTGTTCGTGCGCACCAGCGGCTGCAACCTGCGCTGCTGGTTCTGCGATACGCCGTTCACGTCGTGGTCGCCCGAGGGAGAAGACCTGGCCCTGGACGAGATCGTGGCCCGCATCGAAGCGGCCGCCCACGAGATCGCCGGCCAGCCCCCCGCCAGGCATGCCGTGCTGACCGGCGGTGAGCCTTTGCTGTTCGCCGAGTTGGTCCCTTTATCGGAACGCCTGCGGGCCAGCGGCTGGCACATCACGGTCGAAACGGCCGGCACGCTCTTCTTGCCAGTGGCCTGCGACCTGATGTCGATCAGCCCCAAGCTGGCCAGTTCGACCCCTTCGCCCGAGCGCGACGCCCGCTGGCACATTCGGCACGAGCGCAGCCGGCATGCCCCTGAGGTGATCCACAAGCTCTCGACGCAGTACGAATACCAATTCAAGTTCGTGATCGACCAGCGGGGCGACCTGGAGGAAGTGGAGCGCTACCTCGACGAGTTCCCCAGTCTGGACTTTGAGCGGCTTTATCTGATGCCGCAGGGGACCACGCCCGAAGAGCTGGCCGAGCGGAACGCCTGGCTGGAGCCGTACTGCCGCGAGCGGGGCTATCGGTATTGCGCCCGCAAGCAGATCGAGTGGTATGGGTTCACGCGGGGGACGTGATAAGGGCAAGTCGAAAACGCGCACCACGTCGGGTGGGCTTCGTTTCACGCCGCCCCACCCGTTGTGGTGCAGGCGTCCCGCCTGCCTTGCGGGGTTTTCGATGCTCCAGCAGGCGGGACGCCTGCACCACAAGTGCCGTCCGCCGGCGCTCCCTGAGCGGCACGGCGCTAGCCGCCGGTAGTACAAGGTTCGAGCATCCCTTGTCCATTCGTTCTTATCGGCGGCGCCCTGGAACGTCCGACTCGCAAGCGATGTGGAACGCTTTTCCCAGGGGCCACCGGCGGCTAGCGCCGTGCCGCTCAGTTTGCATCGCCGACGGTTGGCGAGCGTTTCGGGCGGACGGCGTTGTGGTGCAGGCGTCCCGCCTGTCTTGCGGGGTTTTCGATGCTCCAGCAGGCGGGACGCCTGCACCACAAGTGCCTGCTACTTTACGCTCGCTCCACCGCGGCCTACGACTCGGGGCGCTCCGTCAACTCCGCCGGCGGCTCACGATATCCCGGACAGCCTCGCACCGGCTGCGGCGGGTACTTGGGAAAGCGCGGATCTTCCTGCGATTTGCGGCACAGCAGGAACCGCGAGCCCGTCCCGGAGACCACGACCTTCACGAACGCGCACGCAGTACACTGGCTGCCGTACATCGCGCGGTTCACTCGCCGACCGGCAGGCGGAGATAGAGCTCGCCCCGGCGCGATGCCGCGTCGCCCAAAGGCGCGATCAAGTCGAGCTGCCGGATGGCGGAACTCTTGGGCGGAGTGAGCGTGAAGCGGACCCTATGGGCGGCCCCTTCCACGGAAGACCGTGCGACCGTCCATTGCGGCGGGGCCTTCAGCTCGACGGGCAGCGCCCCCTCTTCTGTCTGGACCTCCACAACCACCCCCTTGCTGCGCGATGCAGAAACCGAAGCGGCCGCGAGGCGCGCCGCCGGCTTGCCTAGCTCCTGGGCCAACCCGGCCTCTTTCGATTCGTAAAGAAGCAGCAGCGGGTCGTCGTTCAGGCTCAGCGTCAGCCCTTTCCTGGCGGCTTGCAACTCGCGAGTGCTGCCGTCGATGCGGATCACACGCACGTGCTCGACCCCCGGCAACGGAACAAACACGTCCTGCGTGCCCGTATCCTTCCACAGAATCTGCAACATGCATCCGTCGCGGTCGCGGAACAGGAAGGCGCTGATCCCCTCGGCATACTGCTTCTCTTCCACAAACTTCTTGATCGCCACCGAGTTGACCGCGTGGTAGTAGGCCACCGCATCCAGCCGCGGAGCATACCGTTTAAAGCGGCAATCGAATACGTTGTGGGCGTCGCCGGAACTGCCGGCCGACTTGCCTTCGGGATCGGGATAGAGGATGCCGAACCACGAGACATTCGCGCCGCCGGCCGCGAAGAAGGTGGCGACCTTTTTATACAGCTCCTTGGCCACCGTGTGCCGCGTCATGCCTTGGCTGTTCAGCCCCAGTTCGGTCGACCAGATCGGCTTTTCGCAGTCGTACTTTTTGGCCAGCTCGCGGTACTCGTGGATCGTGCGGCGCACGTTGGGGAACTCTTCGTAAATGTGAAAGTCGAAGGCATCGCACCACTTTCCATAGCCGGCTTTAAAATACTCTTCGTTGGGCTCGACCGAGGTCGCCACCACGGGGATCGTGGGGTCGATCTTCTTGACCTCTTCGTATACGGTCTTGTAGGCCGCCACGTTGTCCAGCACGCGTTGCCCTTTGCCGTGCGGCTCGTTCCCCAGGTTGATAATCAACGGCCGCTCCTTGCCGTACTTCTCGATCAGGTTGCGAACGCCCTGCCGCAGCGACTCCTCGGTGTAGTCCCGCTTCCCCAGTTCGATCTGCGCGATCGGAGTCGTGGTCAGCCAGCCCATCCCCAGGCTGCGGGCGAGTTCCAGGTTCGGCGCCTCGGCCGCGTAGGGAGCCTTGCTGGACCAGCCACCCCACAGACCGCAGATGCGAACCCCCAGGCGATCACTCAAGCGGATGTACTCCGCAATGCGATTGTCCCAGTTGCGGGCAGTGAAGGGGACCTCCTCGGGCTTGAACTGCCGAGTCGTGGCTTCGGGCAGGATGGCCAGCGAGGTCATGTTGCGAAACGCTTCTTCACCCGGCTGCGCAAGCGAGGCATGCACCTCGTAGTAGCGGCCGATTTCGAGCGGCAAGTTGCCGAGATCGAGTGTGGCCTCGTAGATCAAGCGACCTTTCTCGCTGTCTTTGCGGACCAGCGTGGCCTTGGCCGCCGGAGCCTGCTCGGCCCCCCAGTAGTCGCGCAGGTCCCAGTCGAGCGACAACTGCTCGTCGCGGAGCGGCTTGAGCGCTTCGACGGAAACCGTGACCTTGCGAGGATCCTCCGGGAAGAGCAGATTGCCCAAGCGGCCGGTATCGAACAGCAGCCGGGCGATGCGGCCGTCTTTCCGCGCGGCAGGAGCCAGGTAGGCGGCCGAGAGGTCGTCGAGGCGGAAGTCGCCATGCGTCTTGTTCAGTTGCGCACGGAAGCGAGCCGAGGCCGTCCCCGCAGGAAGCTCGACCAGCTTCACGACCTCGTGCCAGTCCTTGCGGCCGAAGGCATCCGCCACGGTGAATTTCTCCAGTACCTTGCCGCTGGCATCCTGGGCCTCCAGTTCCACCACTCCGCTGTAGGAATTGTCCGGAGAGTTCAAGTCGGCCTTGGCCTGCAGCGTCACCCGCCAGCGCCCCGGCGCAGCGCTGAACGCAGGGGCCGTGACGCTGCACGGCTCGTTCACCTTCTCGAGCGTGCGGCTCAGATGCAGCGCTCGCTTGCCGCTGCGCGCCGCGCTGTCGTCCACGGCCACGCTTCCTTCCAGCTTCCAGCCATCGGCCGGCAGCGAGAGCTTCTCAAAATCGTTCTGAAAGGCCGCCGGCTGCACAAACACAGGAACGAGCACGTCGGCCCGAATATCGGCCAGATAGACGACCGGCTGTTTGGTCTTTTCCGAGGAGCGCGGGGCCAGCGACAGGCTGATCATCCGCGGCGGTCCGTGCCATTTGCCATCGTTGGCTCCGCCCCAGTGCTCTCCGCCAGCGACTTTGGCCGGCTCGATCACCAGGTCGTGCCAAGCGTTGTCGGCCGTCAGCACGAAGTCTTTGCGCTGATGCGTCTGGCCCGTGCCATCGACCAGTTGCACTCCCCCCAGTCGCACCGCGTCGGTCGTTTTGTAACGCAGCCGCAGGGCCGTCATGTCTTTGGCTTCCAGTCCATCGAGCTTGCGCAGCGCCGCCACATACGCTCCGCCAGCGGTGAAATCTCCCGCGAGCTTCAAGCAGCTATCGCCCGGCTTCGGTTCGTCCTTGGCCACGGTCAGAGAGCCCGTCGCGCCTTTGAACTCCGGCCCGTTGCTGAAGGTCCACTCGTGCTCCCCTTCGACGATCTCATCCAGCCGCACCACCGACTTGGTCTCGGCCCCGGGCACTGCGGTCGCGCGTGGGATCACATCGACACCGCCTATCCACAGCGTGTGAACCTGCTTGTCCCCCGGGTTGCCCAGCAACAGATACATCGCCTTGGCCGGGCCATGCCAGTTGCCATCTTTGGCTCCGCCCCACGATTCAAACTTGGCGATGTTCGGCACGGCGTCGGCCTGACCGCGTTTGGCGTAGAACTGCTCGACGGGAAAGCGAATCTCCTGCCATTCTTCCTTGGCCTCGGTCTTGAAGACGATCTGGTGCGTCTGGCCGCTGCCGTCGTTCAGCCGCAACGTGAAGCGGGTGGTGGTAGGCGTGCGAAGCCAAAGGGTCAGCTCGCGGATGTCGACGTTCTCAATCTTGCGCCCCGCCTGCACGTAGCCCCCACCGCCGGTGAAATCCCCCACCAGCTTCAGACTCTTCCGCCCCTCGCGCCCCTGGTCGTCGTCCGCGGTCAGCCCCCCCTTGGCGCCGGGAAACTCGGCCCCGTTGTTGAAGTTCCAAGCCTCACGCGGACCGAGCAGCGAAACCGTGGCCTGCGCCCGAGCAGTTGAGGCCAGCAACAGGGCCAGAGAAACGAACCCAACAGAGAAAAACGTGCGATTCATCGAAGGACTCGGTGGGCGACGAAGAGGGGAGAACTCTAGAGACATGACGTCCGACGGGCAATGGTTACGCGAGTATATCCGAGCCGTCGACAGTCAGCACCTTGCGAGCATCTCGTGGTAAGACCAGTGTTTGGATTAAACGCGCGCCCTGTACCGCCTGGGATCGATGGCCGACGACGGTTAGAATTTGTCCACAGATGTCACAGAATGACACAGATGATTAATGGGTGCCCTTCTGTCGTATTTCATTTGTGTCATTCTGTGACATCTGTGGACAACATCGTCTACCCGCATCGGCTCGCCGAGCCGTCCCCCAGGAGTGATTCGTGTCCCCGATTCCGCAATACTGGCTGGTCAAGACCGAGCCGGAGAGCTTCTCGATTCAAGACCTGGCCAAGGCCCCCAAGCAGACGACCTGCTGGGATGGGGTCCGCAACTATCAGGCGCGGAACTACCTGCGCGATCAGATGAAGAAGGGGCAGCAGGTGCTGTTCTATCATTCCAATGCCGCGCCCCCCGCGGTCGTTGGCACGGCCACCATCGTGCGCGAGGGGTACCCCGACCCGACCGCCTGGGACCAAGACGACCACCACTTCGATCCCAAGGCTTCCCCCGCGAATCCGATCTGGCAGATGGTCGACCTAAAGTTGGGCGAGATCTTCCCCCGCGCTCTGTCCCTCGACGAGCTGCGGCAGATCAAAGGCCTGGAGAAGATGGAACTGCTCCGCAAGGGTTCGCGACTCTCGGTGCAACCGGTCGCGCGCGAGGAGTTCGAGCGAATCGTCCGCCTGGCGCACGAGAAGCCGCCTGAGGCTCCGGCATCTGGCGCATCGAAGGGTGCTTCGCAGCCCCCAAAGAAGACCGCCAAGAAGGTCCCCACGAAATCCCCTCGCTCATGACTCGCAGGGACGGGCGCAATCCCCTGGGCTGGCTGACCGACGAACTGGCCGGCCTCCAATCGCAGGGGCTGCTCCGGCATCGACGCGAGCGCACCGGGCCGCAAGGTGTTCAGGTGCGCGTCGACGGCCAGGACCTGCTGAACTTCGCCTCGAACGACTATCTCGGTTTGGCGGCCGATCCGCGTCTGCCCGACGCAGTGCGACAGTCTCTTGAGCAAACCGGCTGGGGTTCCGGGGCCAGTCCGCTGGTGAGCGGCTACGCAACCTGGCATCGTCGGCTCGAGGAACGTCTGGCCGAGTTCAAGGGAACCGAGGCCGCACTCGTCTTTCCCTCTGGCTTCGCGGCGAACCTGGGAACCATCGCCGCGCTGGCAGGCCCGGGGGATGTCGTCTTCGGCGATCACGCCAATCACGCCAGCCTGATCGACGGCTGTCGCCTCTCCGGCGCGCGCTTTCGCACCTGGCCCCGCGGGCGGCTCGATCGGCTGGCCGATCTGCTGCAGCGCGAGCCCGCCCGCCGGCGGCTGATCGTGACCGATACGCTTTTCAGCATGGATGGCGACGTCGCCAACCTGCGCGAACTGGCCGATCTGGCCGAGCGTTTTGAAGCGATGCTGATCGTCGACGAAGCGCACGCCAGCGGAGTCCTTGGCGCGCAAGGGCGTGGCGCGGCCGAGTCGCAAGGTGTGGAACATCGCGTCGATGTCAGCGTGGGAACGCTCAGCAAAGCCTTCGGCGCCGTCGGCGGTTTTGTCGCGGGCTCGCGAACGTTGATCGACTGGCTGGTGAACCGCGCCCGCAGCTATCTCTTCTCCACGGCCTTGCCCGAGGCCAACGCAGCGGCGGCCTGCATCGCCTTGGAGATTGCCCAAGCGGAACCCCATCGCCGCACCGCGCTGCTCGATCGCTCCGCCCGGCTTCGCGCCCAGCTCGTCTCCGCCGGCTGGGACATCGGCCAGAGCACCAGTCAGATCATCCCGATCCTGCTGGGCGATCCCGCCCGGGCGGTCGATCTTTCGGCCCGTCTGACTCAGGCTGGCATCTGGGCGCCGGCCATTCGCCCCCCGTCGGTCCCGCAGGGAACCTCGCGGCTGCGGCTCAGTCTCTCCTCCCTGCACACCGACGCCATGCTCGACCAGTTGCTCCAGGCCCTGGCCAACGCCCCGACGGCCTAGGAATCAACGTATCTCCATTTCCATCTCCATCTCAAATCCTCCGCCGCACAATCCTTTCGCCGTTCGTCCGGCGTGCCGCTCCGCTCCACGCACCGCATCCCTCCTGCTATGATCCTGGGGCACGAGGCGCTTCTTGGTCCCCCCGGATGGACAATTCGCGTGACGAAACTCGTCTTCAATTCCAGCCCCACCCCATCGCTCGGCGTCGAGCTGGAAATGGCCCTGGTCGACAACAAGACGATGGCCCTGGCCAGCGCCATCGAACCGCTGCTGGAGCGCGTCCCGCCGGCCTTTCGCACACGCATCAAGCCTGAGCTGATGCAGTGCTATCTGGAAGTCACCACCGGCATCTGCACCAGCGTGGGACATGCCGAGCGGCAACTGCGGGAGTCGATCGAGCTGGTCGAAGGAATCTGCGACTCGCTCGATCTGTCCCTCTACTGGACCGGCACGCATCCCTTCTCGATGTGGCGCGACCAGAAGCTGTTCCCCAACGAGCGCTACGAGAACCTGATCAACATCCTGCAAGACATGGCCCGTCAGCTCGTCACGTTCGGGCTGCACGTGCATGTGGGGGTCGACTCGGGGGATAAGGCCGTGATGATCTGCGACCGGATCATGCGCCACCTGCCCACGCTGCTGGCGCTAAGCTGCAACAGCCCCTGGTGGGAGAACCGCGTCACGGGCCTGCAGAGTCATCGCACCAAGATCATGGAGTGCCTTCCCACCGCTGGCCTGCCCACGCTGATGCGGAACTGGAGCGAGTTCGTGTGGTTGGTGAACCACCTGGTCGACACGGGCTTCATCAACACCATCCGCGAGATCTGGTGGGACGTCCGCCCGCACCACAGCTTTGGCACCGTCGAAGTGCGGGTCTGCGACATGCCGGGCAACCTGACCGACTCGCTGGCGCTGACAGCTCTTATCCATTGTCTGGTGAAGCATCTTTCGGACGAGATCGACGAGGGGACGTACCAGCACGACTGTCATCTGATGATGGTCCGTCAGAACAAGTGGCGCGCATGCCGCTACGGCACGCAGGCGCGGCTGGTCGACGCATACACGCACGATCAGAAGACCGTGGGCGAAACGGCCGATGAACTGCTGGCCGAACTGGCCCCCACAGCCGAAGAACTCGGCTGCCGCCCTTATCTGGAGCACGTTCGCAAGCTGGCCCACGGGCCAAGTTGGGCCGATCGGCAACTGGCGATCCTGCACGAGACCGGCGATCCGGCCGAAGTGGTGCGCCGCATGGCGGCCGAGAGCCGCCTGACGCCGGTGCTGAGTTCGTAAGTCCGGCGACACGTGCTACGGCAGCCGCTGGATCCGCTTCACGGCGTCCACCAGCCGATCGATCTCGCCCTTGGTGTTGTAGAACGACAGGCTCGGCCGCACGGTGCTCTCCACACCAAATCGTCGCAGCGAGGGCTGCGAACAATGGTGCCCCGAGCGGACGGCGATCCCCTCTTGATCCAGCAGCCGGCCGATCTCCTCGGTCCGCTTGTTGGGCAGCACAAACGACAGCACGCCCACCTTCTCGCGGGCGGAACCAATGAGCCGCAGTCCATTGATCTTCGAGAGTTGCTCGGTTCCGTAGGCCAGCAGTTCATGCTCGTAGGCCGCGATGTTCGGCAGGCCCAGGCGATTCACATAGTCCAGCGCCGCCCCTAGTCCGACGGCATCGGCAATGTTGGGCGTGCCGGCCTCGAACTTGCCCGGAGCATCGCTGTAGCTGGTCTCTTCGAACGTCACATTCTTGATCATGTTGCCGCCGCCTTGCCAGGGGGGCATGAGGTCGTGCAGGTCCTCTTTCACAAAGACCGCGCCGATACCGGTCGGACCGAAAATCTTGTGGCCCGAGAAGACATAAAAGTCGCAGCCAAGCTGTTGCACGTTCACTGGGATGTGAGCCACCGACTGGGCGCCGTCGATCAGCACTCGCGCGTTATAGCGCTTCGCCATCTGCGTCATCTCGGCCACCGGCAAAATCGTCCCCAGGCTGTTCGAGGCATGCGTCAACGCCACCACCTTGGTGCGCGGGCCCAGGATCCGCTGGTACTCCTCCATCATGATTTCGCCCCGATCGTTCACGGGGATCACGCGCAACACGGCCCCCCGTTCCTTGGCAATCATCTGCCAGGGGACGATGTTCGCGTGATGCTCCAGGGTCGACAGAACGACTTCATCGCCGGGCCCCAGGAACTTGCGGCCATAGGTCTGAGTAATCAGGTTGATCCCCTCGGTCGTGCCGCGAACGTAAACAATCTCCTTGATGTTCGAAGCACCTAAAAACGATTGGATCTTCTGCCGGGCCTTCTCGTAGGCGTCGGTCGCCCGCGCGGCCAGCGTGTGAGCGGCGCGATGGATGTTCGAGTTGTCGTGGGCGTAGAAGTTCGACAGGGCGTCGATCACCGCTTGCGGCTTCTGCGTCGTGGCAGCGTTATCGAACCAGACCAGCGACTTGCCGTTGACCTTCTCCCGCAGAATGGGGAAGTCCTCGCGGATCGATGGAACGTCCAGCGCTCGCGCGCCGCTGGTCGGAATGACTCGGCCGGTCGAGAGCTTCTCTCGCAGACTGGGGATAAGACTGTTGGCCAGGCAGTGCTCGCGGCCCCCGTAGTTGGATTGCCGCACGCTCGCCACAAACGCCGAGAGCCCGCTACTCCCCGCAGGAGCACCAGGCAGCGCGGGATAGGATGGCCCGCCTGACGCGCTCGAGTGGGGACCGCCGCTGGGGGTTCCCTGCGAGAGCCCCGGGAACGAAAAGCCAGAGAAAGAGCCTGCCCCCGGAATCCCCGCCGAACCGGGCGAGGCCGGCAAACGGGGCGCATACTCGCCTGGGTTGGGAAGCGCATCCGGGCTGGTCGGCACTTGCGTTGGCATGGCCGGCATCTGGCCACTCGGATCCGGTGGAAACGGAGTCATCGGGGCGTGCATCGCCGGGGGCTGCATCGGGGGCGCGCTCATCGGGAACCCGTGCGACGAGTGTCCTTGCGAGTCGTGTCCCTGCGGCAAATGTCCGTGCGAAGTGGACCCGTGTGAAGTGGCAGCCGAATGCGGCCCGCCCGGCGCATACGACGGACCATGCCCCTGCGCATACGATGGCTGCGACGTGCTGTTGGGCGTCGTCGGTTCGTTGTAAATCCGCGAGGCAATACGGGCGACCAGATCGGGCGTAATCTCATCCACGGCGGGCAAACTCCAGCGTGTGTCCAAATACAAGAATCCGACGCGCGGACTACTTCACCTTGTTCTGGCGATGATCGTAGTCGTGGTAGTAGCCCACCTCGACATTCTCCAACACGCCCAGCGCGTCGTCCGTCAGCACCGCGCACGAGAAGTACAGCGTGAGCAGGTACGAAGCGACCCCCAGGCTGTCCAATCCCATCAGCCGGGCCGACAGGCTCGGGCTGATCTCACCCGGGATGCCCGCCTGATGCAGACCCACCACTCCCTGGTCGGCCTCGCCGATGCGGAGCAGCAGGATGCTGGTGGTTCCGAACCACTGATTCGATTGATAGCGGCTCTTCATCTCCAGCTTGTCGCAGGGGATCAGCGGCACGCCGCGCCACGAGATGACCGGGAAGCCGAACAGGTTCATGGTCACCGGCGGTACGCCGCGCCAGGTGCACTCGCGCTCGAAGGCGGCAATCGCTTTCGGATGGGCTAGGAAGAACGCCGGCTTCTTCCAGACCAGCGCCAGCAGTTCATCCAGATCGTCGGGCGTAGGGGCGCCGTAACGGGTGCTGATCCGCATGGCCGGATCGACTGAGTGGATCAGGCCGAACTTCTTGCTGTTGATCAGCTCCCACTCCTGCCGCTCCTTGATCCCCTCGATCGTCAGCCGCATCTGCTCTTCAAGCTGATCGAACGGGCCGTTGTACAGGTCCGAGACTCGCGTATGGACGCGAACCACCGTCTGCACGGCCGACAGCGAGTACTCGCGAGGATGGGCCGAGTAGTCGACAAAGGTCTCGGGAATCTCCACGTTCTCGGCAAAGCCTGAGACCAGATCGATGTTTCGCTCGCCGTAACGATTCACCGTCGAGCGCAGCTCCAGATGCTCGTCGATGGCCTTCTTAAACTCTTCGCCCTGGTTGGGCAGTTCGCTCAACACGGAGTCCAGATCCTTGCGCGACAGAGTCACCAGCACGCAGGGCGTGATCGTCCGCACCGTCATGTCCGACAGCTTCTCGGAAACCAGATCGGTTTCGCCAAAGAACTCCCCTTCGGTCAGCAGGGCAATGCGCAGGTTGCTGCCATGCACCCCTTTGCTCAATACCTCGACCTGCCCCTGGGCGATGATGAAGAACTTGCTGCGGTCTTCCCCCTCGACAATCAGCTTGTTCCCCAGCGAGACCTCTTCGGTCTTAAAGCTCTTGGCCATCCGGGCCAGAATGGTGTCCGGCAGCTTCGAGAACAGTGGCACGCTCCGCAGCGCCTCGGCAGGAAACGTGAAGTCGTCCCCCTGATGATCCACGCCGATCCGTTCGGCCTTGCTCAGTTCGACCTTGGTGCGGTTGACGCGATACGTGCCCCCGTCGACCTGCACCCAAGGCAACATGCCGAGCAGCCAGCGCGGCGTGATCGACATCATCTTGGGCGAGGTCTTGGTCGTGTTGGCCAGATTGCTGGCGACCGAGGTCGTCACACTCCGCTGCAGCAAGTTGTCGGACATTCCTGATCCTTATGACTCAGTGACTGAGGGTGGTTGGTTTGAAAGATGGGCTCGGCCCATCGTGATGGGCCCGAAGATCGCACCGTGCTGCAATCGCACGGAGCAGAGTGGCTCAGATGCCCGACCCATACTCAAAGTCGCGCATCTCGCGGCTGTTGTAGTCGTGGTAGTAGCCCACTTCGACGTTCTGCAGCACGCCGACCGCGTCGTCAGTCAGCACCGCGCACGAGGAGTACAAGGTGAGCAGATAGGAAGCGACGCCCAGGCTGTCCAGGCCCATTAAGCGGGCCGACAGACTCGGGCTGATCTCGCCCGGAATGCCGGCTTGGTGCAGACCGACGACTCCTTGGTCGGCCTCGCCCACCCGAAGCAGCAGGATGTCCGTCGTGCCGAGCCACTGGTTGGTCTTAAAGCGGCTCTTTACTTCCAGCTTGTCGCAGGGGACCAGTGGAACGCCGCGCCACAGGATGATCGACGTTCCGAACAGATTGCTGGTGACCGGAGGAACGCCGCGCCAGGTACACTCGCGCTCAAAGGCCGCGATGGCTTTCGGATGGGCCAGAAAGAAGGCCGGCTTTTTCCAGACCAGGGCCAGCAGTTCATCCAAGTCATCCGGCGTCGGAGCTCCGTAGCGCGTGCTGATACGCATGGCAGGATCAACCGAGTGCAACAGCCCGAACTTCTTGCTGTTGATCAGCTCCCATTCCTGCCGCTCCTTGATCCCCTCGATCGTCAGCCGCATCTGTTCTTCAAGCTGGTCGAACGGCCCGTTGTACAGGTCCGAGACCCGCGTGTGGACGCGGACCACGGTCTGCACGGCCGACAACGAGTACTCGCGCGGATGGGCCGAGTAGTCGACAAAGGTCTCGGGAATCTCGACGTTCTCGGCAAAGCCCGAGACCAGGTCGATGTTTCGTTCGCCGTAGCGATTCACCGTCGAGCGGAGCGCCGAGTGCTCATCGATCGCCCGTTGAAAATCCTCCTTCAACCCTGGCAGCTCGCCCAGCAGTTCATCCAGGTCCTTGCTCGAAAGCGTCAGCAGCACGCAAGGGGTGATCGTTCGCACGGTCACATCCGAAGGGCCGGCCGAGACCAGATCGGTCTCGCCGAAGAATTCCCCTTCGGTCAGCAAGGCGATCCGCAGATCGCTGCCGTGAACCCCCTTGCTCAGTACCTCGACCTGCCCTTGGGCGATGATGAAGAACTTGCTCAGGTCCTCCCCTTCTTTGATGAGCGGATTGCCGAGCGAGACATCCTCGACCTTCAGTCGATTCACGATTCTCGACAGGGCCGCGTCGGGCACGCGCGAGAAGAGCGGAACGCTGCGCAGGGCCTCGGCCGGAATCGATGCCGAGCCTTTCGACAGTTCCACCTCGATCCGCTGGGCCTTGGTCAACTCGACCTTGGTCCGGTTGACTCGGTACGTGCCTCCGTCGACTTGCACCCACGGCAGCAGGCTCAGCAGCCAGCGCGGGGTGATGGACATCATCTTGGGGGACGTTTTGGTGGCGTTGGCCAGATTCCTGGCCACAGCCGTCGTCACGCTGCGCTGCAATAGACTGTCCGACATGGCGGTCGTTGAACTCCTGCGTGGAAGGAAGCTTCCGAAACGCCTCTCCAAGAGAAGCGTTCACGCAGGGGAGACTGCCGTGGTCGGCTCATCGCCCCAAGAACGGGCGGCAAAGAAGGTGCCCAACTACAATCCCGCGACTAAACGGGCCCGATTCCCTCCGGATGTTCCGGTCGGTGGGCGGCTCTCAGGCCCGTGGGGGCCTTAAAGTCTCTCCAGATTAGCCACTTTCAACCGAAAGTGAAGGTGCAGCTCCATTTTTTCACGCAGGTTTCTCACCCATCAGCCCGTCGTCCGCGAAAAAATCCCCACACCGCGCCACGCGCGCGCCCGCATTTTCTTGTTACCAGCCTGACCCTTACGCTCGCTCACGTTCCTTGCCACTTCAATTGCGTCCATCTGCATTGCAGATGCGCACAACGTTGCTTTTCGTATCTGCATTTCGCATCGGGTATTTCCATCTCAAATCTCAAATCCTCCCTTCCCCCACGCGGTCCCCGTCAACGCCCTATCCGTGCTCCGCGACTTCGTCTCGCCCATCCGTTATGCTGGGCAAACACAGCTTCGTCTCTCAATCGATGCCCAGTCATCACTGCGCATCACCCGCCGCGTCATTTCCTGGGAGCCATCAATGGGCGTCAGAGTCTGGGAAGCCGATCTCACCAAGCTGGTTGTCGCCAGGTGGAAACCCAAGGCCTTCAGCATCGAACCCGTCAAAATGACGATCACGGTCGAGACCAAGGAAATCGAAAAGATCCTGAAAGACGGCGACGCGCTGCTGGGGGCCGAGCTGCAAGAGGCCGCCTCGGACACGATGAAAGTCATCGCCGACAAGGTTGCCAAACAGTTGGAGATGATCGACGCCGACTGCATGAAGAAGTGGCTCTCGGACCTGGAGATGCTCGATGTCGAGGCCGCTCGCAAGAAGTTCCTCGACCGCTACGCCGACTTGGCCGAAGAAGGCCCCAAGAAGGTGCAGGAGGCCACCCGAAAAGTCTGGGAGGCGTACTGCAAGACGCGCAAGGACCTCGCCAAGTACAAGCTGAAGATCGGTTGCAAAGTCGGTCTGGCCGTCGTGGGCGTGGGGACCGGCATCGCCGTGGCCGCCACGGCTGGCCTGGGCAACTTGCCCGGTCTGGTCGCCGGCACCCTGACGGCCGCCAAGAGCCTCTCCACGGCCATCCAGACCTATCGCGACGGCTGCAAGCCGATCGAGCTGCTGGGCGAACAGATCCGCAAGGACCTCGACTCCCTCAACGACAGCTACAAGGACATGGGCAAGACGGCCGCCTCGGCCAAGGAGATCGCCACCAAGGTGGTCGAGGCCTTCACCACCAAGAGCCTGGTCAGCATCGGCAAGAGCGAGAAGGACCTGGCCAGCTTCAAGCAGAAGCTTGTCACCATCAAGCCGAAAGCGCACGAGGCGGCCAAGCAGCTCGACAAAGTGCTGGACGGCAACGAGCGGATGGCCAAAGAGATCAAGGCCATCAACGCCAAGGGGGTCACCTCCACGCTGAATCCGCTGCTGGAGAAGGCCGAGAAGAACGCCGACGCCATCATCAAGTCGATCACCGAGTTGCCCGAGCGGATGAAGAAGGCCAAGCAAGCGGCCGAGACGGCCGAGAAAGAGATCGCCGCGCTCAAGAAGAAGACCCAAGAGACCGTGGTCAAATGGGTCGGTCTGGGCGTCGACGTCTCCGTGATCGCCCTCGAGGTCTGGGGCGGCTTCGGCGCCGGCGGCATGGACTCGACCACCAAATTCCTGCAAGACCCCGCCGAAAAGGCCGACCTGGTGGCGACGAGCGTCAACCTGCTCAAAGAAGCGATCACGGCCGCCGAGAAGCAGATGAAGAAGTAGGGCAGCGAAGAAGGCCTACCTCTGTAGGGAACGCCCTCCGTGGCGTTCCGCGAGTAGGGGACGGCTTCCGACCTCTCATCATCGGCCGCGCCCTGGGCCGTCCTCGAAGTTCGACTGCGCTACGATTTTCTCACTCTGGGCACACTGCTCCGCCCAGATCCAGGACTTTCGGGCCTTAAAGCGTTCTCCCTCCTCATTCCCGGGTGAGGCATTCGTCTCGCAAGGATCTACGCGTTTCACGCTTGAGCAAGCGTTGAAGAACATCGACGACATGGATCATGCGTTGCGCTCTCGCGACATACGAGGGAACGAACACGGTGCCAAGACGAGGAGGTAGGGTGGCGACAGATCCAGACAGCGGGCAGTTGGCACCAGCCGACCGCTGAGTCCCACGCGTCCACAGGCGAGCAAGCAGTGCCACCGGCCCGGATTCATCCCAAGTCCGGGAAAACCTGCCGCAGAAGTTCCTGCAGCCGCTCGGCAGCTTGCCTGTCAAACTGGATCGACTGACTGACTTTATCGGCAAACTGTCGCTCGTCGGACCCTAACGTGTCCAGCTGCAAGTAGCGATCGCCAGCCTTTCCCTCGACGATAGCGTAAAGACACCGAGTCGGTCGATGCACCATAGTACGCTCTTTGTCAGTCGGCTCAAACGCAGTTACTAGTGCCATGGTTCGGCCCGTAGAAGGGTTTTTTTAGCAGAAACACTATCCGACGTGGCAGCACTTACCTACGTGTTTCGATGGCGTAGGTCCGCGGGTGATAGCCGCCATTAATGTTGACGATCTACTTCATGGCTGCAGCAAGTTCCTCGTCCAAGATCGATCGCACTTCTTGGGTGTTCAAACAATCCAGCAGCACCGCCCCGCCACGTAGATTGAGCGACTTGGCGAGTTCGCGAATCCTCCCGCGTCGCTGTCCTGAACTGGTTCCGAG